>ERZ791680.1349-NODE-1349-length-16318-cov-2.798315_pt1 | contig 16318 bp, 12 predicted proteins | sample MGYA00510051_ERZ791680 | MGnify/ENA primary metagenome ERZ791680 (study PRJEB30046, sample SAMN00715238) | human gut metagenome | study: EMG produced TPA metagenomics assembly of the A metagenome-wide association study of gut microbiota in type 2...
GCCGCTCTAGCGGTAAACGCAGTCTTCATTTTTAAATATAAATTTAAACTCTTAATATTTATAATAAGAAATGACAGTCTTACTTATATATTAAAGATATTCTATAGGTATCAGAAAAGTTTAAAACTGCCTGATACCTGTAAAAGAAGTTCTAATATATGTAAAACTGTCATTTACTTTATACACTGTATCCTCTGTTATTAACAGGATCATTGTATATCTCATTACTTCCGCCTGCACTTGAATATGTAAGACCTGCATAGACCTGTTGTACATTCTTTAATACCGGTCCTGAATCATCATCTTTACTAAGCTTGTAGAACGATTCCCTGAGCTTATTTAACATATTTCCAACTTTATCAAGTCCCTCATTATCCAGCCTTGCAAGACATCTTATTAATATCTTATCTGCCTGCATATATAATACAAAAAGCTCATTTGCTATCTCATACTGCATATCAAGACCTGAACTTAATTCATCAATAACTCTCTTAACCTGTCTTATATTATTACAGAATCCAATCTTATCATCATCATTTAAAGCCTGTATGGCATCCTTAAGATATTCCTGTGCCATGTCATACATAATTACAACCAGCTCAGTCTTAGATGCCTGTGATATTCTATATGAAAATGTCTTAATTGCTTCTTTATTCATAACAACTCCATTTCTTACCGGCTGCCAGCCCTGTGTACTGTATTAATGACATTACGTTAAATAATGCAGAAGATTTACACCGGTTATTTCGCAAAATGCCAATGATACATTGCCCCGGCTTCTCTTATTACTGAAGAAGCTGTAATACGTTAGCCGGTCTTTGGTTAGCCTGTGAAAGAATTGATGTGGCTGCCTGTGAAAGAACATTCATTGACGTATACTCTGTCATCTCTTCTGACATATCTGTATCTATCATCTTAGATAAAGATGATGTAAGATTCTCAGAAGATATGCTTAAATTGCTTATTGTATGTTCAAATCTGTTAGAATATGCACCCAGCTTTGATCTTACTGCACTGGCAATACTCAGAGCATTGTCCACGGTAGCTATTGCCACACCTGCTGACATTCCTGTCATTACGTTGATTGTATCAGTTCCAAGCGTATATGTATTAAGTGCCGGAATATCAAGCTTTATAACCTGATATTCGTTAGAGCCTATATGAATACTCATTGTACCTACATCTGTAACTTCCTGTACAACATTCTTTGTATCTGCTGATATTACCTGTGACTTACTATTAGACTTATTGACATCATCAAATTTAGTTCCTGCTGATGTTCCTGTTACATCTGTAACAAACGTCTTATTATTAACATCCTTAACTGTTACTCTTGTTCCGCTGGTTGACATTACAGCACTATCTTCAAATCCAACTCTTTTACCATCTGCATCCTTTGTAAATTCAGCCTGTACGTCACTTCCATTAACAACATATCCATCATCTGTTGTAACATCATTATTAAGACCTAAAAGACCTGCAAGCTGTGTATTACTGCACTTAACGGTTAATGACTGTTCACTTCCATACTGATTTGTCATAATCATTAATCTTCCGCCTTCATAAGTTGTATTTGGAACATAACCTGCATATACGCTTCCATTTGCTTTAGTATCATTTTGTGCCGTCCCATCTGTAACAAATGCCTTGCCCCCAATTAAATCTGCTGCATCTACAAGCTTACCTATAATATCATCAAGTGTATCTCCCTCACTGATACTTACAGTATAACCATTAATATCAATGTCACCTGCCTGTTCCTTTGTAATCTTATCACCGGCTCCCATAGATATAGTATCTGCACCTGTCATTATAGCCTGTCTTGCATCGGCTGGCTGTTACCGTTATTCCGTAATGGCCTGCCACAAATCCGTCAGAACATTCCAGCTGATTGATACCCTCAATATTAGAATATACTCTTCTTGAAAGATTACCATTAATTAATGCCTGTGAGTTAAATTCAGTATCGTTGGATATTCTGTTAATCTCTTTATTGATATTATCAATCTCATCCTGGACAGCCTGTCTTTCTGATTCAGAATTAGTTCCATTAGCTGCCTGTACTGTAAGCTCCTTCATTCTTGAGATCATACTCTGAATCTCAGATATTGCACCCTCTGCTGTATTAATTACCGACACACCGTCTGCCGCATTATTATCTGACTGTGAAAGTCCTTTAAGTTGTAAACGGAGCTTTTCGGAAATTGCACAGCCTGCCGGATCGTCTGCTGAACTGTTAATCTTATATCCTGATGAAAGTCGTCTTATTGACTGGTTAAGTCTGTCTTCTGCCTTCTGTAAAGAATTATTGGCAATAATCGCTGCTACATTAGTATTTATTCTCATCTAAATTACCACGCCTTTCTTAACTGTGATGTTATTATTAATTATATCGGTAAATTCACTAAATTGCTTTATGCCTGTTTTACCATACGTTTATTTTTAGTTACAATTTATTTTCCGGACATCTTCATTATTATTAATTTTGATATCTTATATAACTTGTCTGAGGCAACACTTTCAGCCGCATTATCATATGTTACCCTCTTGATATTATCATTAATTCCTGTATTAATATTTACAGTGTCTATCTGCATCTTATTCTTTAATTCTTCTGACAGATTCCGTGCCCTGTCTTCAATAAGGGCAGTATCATTATTATCCGACAATATGTATATATCTGCTGATTTATTATTAATCTTTGCTTCAACAGATACATGACCCGACTTCTCATCATCAAATTCAACAGATATTCTTCCCTTATCAGTATCATCCTGAATAAGTGTAAGATTGATTGTTCTTATATCATCACCTATCACTACAGGAATCTTATAATCATGTCTTAAATTCAGTCTGTAAATATATCCTATTTCTTTATTTGCATTTCTTAATGTTTCAATGGCATCTGCTGATGTCATATTATCATCTGCAACTGCTTCACTTAACCGTTTTTGTATATTCTGCTTTAAATTATCATATGCCTTATCTATGCTTTCACTATCTTTGAGACTATCAGTTATTTCCTTAAACATACCTGACAATTCATCATCATAATCATTACCGTCTGTTTTGTTATCCCTGCCTGTTGTAAGCTTATTCTTAAGATTATTAAAGTAATCTGTCTGTGATACGTTAAATGCAGTCTGTATATTTCCTATTGTAACAGTCTCGTCTGCTCTCTCAAGTTCTCCTATTATATAATCTGTGTCCTGTTCATCATACCTTAAGCTTTCTATATATTTATCATATATATCACTGTAATACTCTGCTTCTTTATCAAAATCATAGCTTTCTGACACTGCTTCACAGAATCCTTCAACACTTCGTGAATATATATCCTGATTGTTATTGACATCCTTTAATGTAAGCGGTGTAATCTTACCTGACGTCTGTTCAAACAGATTATTATAATAATCCGCATGTATCTTACTAATTCCTGTAGAGTCGTCAACAGCCGCCTGCATACCATATGCTTTTCTGCTCTTATATGCTGTATACAGATTGCCCATAGTAACCTGTGCATCCTGCTTTATAAGTGCTCCCACTGCCGCACCGGCATCCTTTGTAAATATATTTAGCATCTTATATATTCCGATGAATTTTTCCCTGTCCTGTGAACTAATTCCATCTGTCTTATCAAGCTTATATAAAAACAGACTATACTTTTCACTCTTTGACTCATCTGTTCCATTTATTTCATTCTGCTTTTGTATATACTCATTTAAGTCATTAATATCATCCTTTAACGGATTGATATTGTCCTTAATCATATTAAGAACTGTCTGTGGCGTCATATTATTAATAAGACTATTAAGCGTCTGATATACACTCTTTATATTGTCTACATTTTCAGTTGTCATATCCATTGAATTAAGTGCAAGTATCCTTATGGCATCTTTATTTGCTGTCGTATTTTCAAGTCCTAACTCTTTAAGTATATCATCTGTGCTTGCCGCAACGGCTTTTTTAACTGAGTCACCAAGATCCTTCCTTACCTGTGTACCGACAGACTCATATGTCTGACCTGCCTCTTTGAAACGCCTCTTAAGATTACTTCCCATCCCGGCAAAATCCTGTATTGTAACGGCTTTACTATCACTTTGTTTCTTAAGCACAGCCCCTATAAGAGCATCCGGTGAAGTACTTATATTATACATCGCACGTCTTACGCTAAGTGATGTCTGGTATAACTGTTGTGCCATCTGAATCTGGCCCTGTTGCTGTACCAATACATTATCAGATATATTTACATATACAGAATTTTGTATATTGTTATCATTTACTCCAAATCTGTCTACATTTCCTATATCTGCATATTCCTCTTCAAATATCTGCCTGTCATACTCATATAACTTATTAGTAAGCTCAGCTATTGGTGTAGTATTAAGATTAACTCCCTGTTTTACAAGAAATGCTCCTGCCTGTGCTGTCATTAACATACGAAGTTCCTGAAGCCGGTTGTAACAGCTGTATGTCTTATCACTTTCTGTCCCTGTATTGTCCGTGTTATTCTGCATTATGCTTATACTGTAAGCCAGTGAATCTGCCCCATTATTACCGGCACTCTCTGACATATAATTATCCCATGCCTGATTAATATCTTTTAACGCCTGCTTTAAATTTCCAATACAGAATGTATCCGTATTATCAAGTACATTCTTAACATGTGCTGGTTCTGCTTTATTAATTACGTCAAGCGCTTCCATCACCTTATCCATAACACTGTCACTATCTGTAAGTGATACGCTTCCGGCATCACAGCCTGCTGCCATATTATCTACTATCCTGTCAATATAAGCCATGCGCTCTCCCTCGTCTGATAGATCCGGAAGAGTCATATTATCAAGTTCATTCATAAACCTGAAACTGTCCGATGTCATAGGGATATCATTATTAAGCAAATCCTTTGCCATATTAAGTGTATCTTCATTAACTTCAAAGCCTGCCTGACTGATGATATTTTCAATCTGAGGCCTTAACTGCTCAAATCCATTGTCTTTTCCACCATGGGGCAGATTATAAGAAATGTTATCCACATCCATCTTCTGAAATCCCGATATATGCTGTATTTTATACACATTGTCCACAGTAGGTGCCACATTACTTCTTACTATATTCTTCTTATCTTCACAGCCAAGTTTGGATAATCCCTCTGTCTTATCAAGTACTCCCTGTACGCTCCTGATATTTTCATCTGTAACAGGCATACCGGCACCGCTTAATCTTTGTGCGATTTCATTGGCATATCCGGCACTTCCTGCTACCTGCTCAATCTTATCCTTACTTATATTGGACGTATCAGCAACTGCTCCATCTGCATGCATTGCAAGCTCTATCTTAATCTTTTCTACAATATTAACACACTGCTGTGGTGTTGCATCTGTAAGATTAAAGCCCTCCTCATCCATTTTAACGGCATCCACTCCTGATAATCTTATAAACAGCGCCTTAAGACTTGACTTCGCCGTATCTGCACTTATTTTTAACTGCTCTTTTATATCATCAGCTTCCTTTATAAGTGATGAATATGTATTATTATCAAGCTTATCCTTATCTTGTATTCCTCTTGTAACATATGCCGCTTTTTCTGTCTTAGCTGCTGCATATGCCCCAGTAATATTAATTGCTGTGTTTCCATTACCTGTATTATCTTTTATATTAATAGATACACCTGAATTATTTTTATTATTCATTTCAGCTATATTCAAATTCATAAACTCTTAAATAACCTCCAATTTAAAAATGACGATACCTCGTAAATCTATATAAGGTATCGTCATTTATTTAAAAAATATTTATTCTAAATTAAAGTTCCTTTTTATCATCCAGTTCAGCCGCATTAAATTCATATACACATATTCCGTATCTTGGAATATCTATAAGAAGTGACTGCTTATAGCCGTCGCAATCCCCGGCTGCTGCTGTAAGCTGCTTCTTCTGATTACGCTCATCATTTCCAAGAACAAGCTTATATTTTCCCTTTGCCGGTACTCCGATTCGGAAATTATCCCTTTCTACCGGAGTAAAGTTAAGCACAAATAACAAATGCTTCTTTCCGTCCGGACTTACCCTTACAAATGAATATGTACTATTATCCTTATCATTGGCATTAATCCAGCGGAAGCCATCACCACTATAATCTGTTTCATACAGACACCTGTAATTCTTACCAAGCTTCATACACTTTCTTGTAAAATCCTGCATTTTCTTATGTTCTTCATCCTCAAGAAGATACCAGTCTAATGCCTTCTTTTCACTCCACTCATTCCACTGCGCAAATTCCTGTCCCATAAATAACAGTTTCTTACCGGGATGTCCACACATATAAGCATATGCAAGCTTAAGATTAGCAAACTTGTCCGACTTATCACCAGGCATCTTACCTAACATAGAACACTTAAGATGTACTACTTCATCATGTGATAATACAAGCACAAAATTCTCGCTGTATGCATACATAAGACTGAATGTAAGCTTGCTATGATTAAACTTTCTAAAATATGGATCCAGCTTCATATACTCCAGGAAATCATGCATCCAGCCCATATTCCACTTAAATGTAAATCCCAGACAATTACCATCATCAGGATCTCCGCTTACATTAGGCCATGCAGTAGACTCCTCTGCTATTGTAACTGCCTGTGGAAAACGCTTTCTCATCATTGAATTAAAATGCTTTAAAAATGACATAGCCTCAAGATTCCCATTATCACCATATTTGTTAGGAACCCATTCACCATCATTTCTTCCATAATCAAGATAAAGCATTGAGGCAACAGCATCAACTCTTAAACCATCTATATGGAACTTATCAACCCAGAACATTCCATTTGCAATAAGGAAATTAGATACTTCATTCTTGCCATAGTCAAATACCTTCGTTCCCCAGTCAGGATGTTCTCCCTTTCTTGGGTCAGCATATTCATATACACAGCTTCCGTCAAAATTGGCAAGACCATGCGCATCCTTAGGAAAATGTGCCGGTACCCAGTCAAGAATGATACCGATCTTCTGACGATGGAGATAATCCACCAGATATTTGAAATCCTGCGGTGTTCCGTAGCGGGAAGTCGGTGCGTAATAGCCGGTTACCTGATAGCCCCAGGAACCGTCAAAAGGATGCTCTGCGATACCCATAAGCTCCACATGGGTGTATCCCATTTTTTTGACATACTGGGCAAGCTTCGGCGCCAGTTCTCTGTAGGAATAGAAACCATCCTCATCCTCTGCTGTCTGCGGATGCTTCATCCAGGATCCCGGATGCACCTCATAGATAGACATGGCACTTGTGTCCGGGTCAAAGTTCTCACGATTTTTCATCCAGGTATCATCTTTCCATTTGTAGTTGGTGATATCTGTAATACGAGAGGCGGTTCCGGGACGCATTTCAGCGGCATTGGCATATGGGTCTGCCTTGTAAAGCTCCTCACCATGTGCACCTGTAATGTAAAATTTATACAGCTGTCCGATCTTCGCTCCCGGTACAAATGTCTCATAAACGCCAATGGGTCCAACTTTTTTCATGGGATTCTTCTCCGTATCCCATTCGTTGAATTCACCTACAACAGAAACCGCCTGTGCATTAGGTGCCCACACTGCAAAATAAACCCCTTTTTTCCGGTTCTGCGTGTCTGGATGTGCTCCCAGCTTCCTGTAAATATCATAATTCGTGCCCTGACCGAAAAGATACTGGTCAAGCTCCGTAAATTGTAATTTCTTTCCCATTTTCAGGTACCTCCCTTTATAGTTCTGCCACCGTCCATTCCCCAATTTTAAGTGGAATTTTTTATTCTATAATTATACCAATCCCTATATTTTCAGTCAAGGAAAAACCCTCTCCGGCTAATATGTGTCTATTATCCGACAATGTCAGATAAAGTCAAAAAAGAGACCCGAATGACGCACATCTTGTCATTCAGGTCTCTCCTGTTATTTTTTAATATTCTCCGCTTCCATCGTCATAGGAACCGTCATCATAGCTTCCATCATCGGAAGATCCATCCGAATAATCACTTTCGTCAGAGCCATCGGAGTAGTCATCTTCGTTGGAAGATCCGTCACTGACATCAGATCCGTCAGAAGAATCGCTTCCATCGGAGCCCTCATCAGAGGAATCCTCTGAATCGCTGGAATTTCCTGCATATCCTGCAACACGACCAGCCTGAAGAGAGCTGTCCCAGAAGTCAGAATAGGAAGCACTCTGTAACGTAACATCCTTCGCTTCTGCAAGCTCGCTGACTGTTACAAGCTTATATCCCTGGTCGATCAGTGCCGGGATCAGTTTCTCTGTGGCACACTTCACAGATGGTTCATGAATATCATGCATCAGGATGACGGAACCATCTCCCAAAGAAGAATCATTCATGATCTGATTATAATCTGCATCCGCATCCATCAGCTTCCAGTCCAGAGAATCTGTAGACCACATGAAGAAAGGCTTGCCAACTGCACTTATCTGCTCATCTGTGATCGCGCCATACGGTGCACGACATACAGTTGATGCCTGCCCACAGGCTTTTACCAGTGCATCATCGGTCTTCTGGAACTCCTGCAAAACAGAATCAAGGTCCATATTCGGCAGCGTCTGTTCCGGATGATCCCAAGTATGGTTACCGATCTCGCAGCCAAGCTTTACCATTCGCTGTATGGTAGATTCACGGCCCTCCACATTCTGTCCCAGCATAAAGAACGTAACATGGATATTGTATTTCTCAACAGTATCAAGAAGTGTCTCTGTATACTCTCCAGGACCATCATCAAAGGTCAGAGCGATCATCGGGCGCTTCTTGGAAGGATCATAAGAACCATCCTCATTAAAATAATAATCCTTCACACCTTTTTCCACCCATCCGGTCTGCATGTATCCCTTTTTATCAAAGCTGTATGTTGTTCCGTCAATATCCGCAAAACCATTTACATAATATGTACCATCCGGATTCTGATACCACTTTCCTGTGGAATCCTCATGCCATCCCGGAGTCATAACAGAAAGCCTTTCACCCGCTTCACTGCCCTTTACCGGCATCACCGTTGCATCCGTACTGGAATCCGCGCTGTCTGTATCCGAAGCAGCCGTATCCGTCGATGCCGTACCGTCCTTCGTACTGCTGTCTGTGGAAGCTCCGGCGGTATTTGCCTGAACATTTACTGTCTCCGCATCTTTATTGTTTCCGCCGCCTGCATGGTTGACGATGGGAAGAATTACCCCTCGAACAACAAAAACCAACAGAAGAATCGCCGCAACTACACAGGTTATCCGCTTCATCATCCGCCGCCGTCTTAACTGTTGCTGTTTTCTGCGCATCCTCTCACGCAAAACTCTTTTGTCCATTTTATACATCCCCGTTTATATACTTATATCTTTCTTTGATATTTAACGTCTGTCTTTAATCATACCGCATTTAATGCTTAAATACAATGGGAATTCCCGAAAGAATCTCTTAATTTATTACTGTTCACTCCGTTCTCGGTAACACACCTCGCGGAATATTACCAGTGAACGGTAACCTTAATTTTCCCCTGTCCTTTTGTAAAAAAATGGCACCCGGAACACATTCCGGGCACCACACTCTTTTAGCTGCTGATACTGTCAGATCACTCCTGACCCGCTGCATTCTGATCCGCCTCGCCGTCTTCCGGCACCATATCTGTAGCCTCTGCCGCTTCCAGCTCTTCATCCACAGTACCTTCCGCACTGCTTCCGTCCGAGGAAGGATCATCTCCGTTTACTCCCTGGGTATCACCGGCAGAAACCTTCTCCTCAACCGTTGCATTGTCCAGGATAAAATCTTCCACTCTGAGAAGTCCGATGGATTCATCCACTGCTGCCTGTCCGTATTTATCTACCAACGCGGCCAGATCCTTCACACTGTATGCTTTGATCAGTTCATCCTGGATACTGAGAGATTTTTTGTCTTCAAGTGTCATATTCTCCGCATCCATGATCCCCTGTACGATCAGGTTCTGCTTTACTTTAAACTCCGCATACTGACCGCTCTGCTCCTCAAAATCATCCATGGAGATTCCCTGAGCTTTTACAAAATCCTCCAGCGTCATAGCACCCTGTTTTGCATAATTCTCATACAGACTGCGAAACTCCGTCTTTGCCGTATCCAGATCCTCCTGTGGATATTCCTTCACTTCAGATGCTGATAGCACTGTGTTCCATGCAGTTTCACGCAATGTGTTCTGTGCACTTGTCTTCGCTTCATCCTCCAGTGTAGTACGGATTTCCTTCTTGTAATCATCCACACTCTTGCAGTCTGTGTTCTTGGCTACCCAGGTATCTGTAAGCTCCGGTGCACGCTTAAAACTCTGCAGAGTGACCTTAAATACCACTTCCTGTCCGGCCAGTTCTTCCGAAGAGTATTCCTCCGGGAAAGTCAGATCGAGATCCTTGGTTTCACCTTTTTTCATTCCGATGATCCCGTCCTCAAATCCGTCGATAAACGTTCCGGAGCCGATGGTCAGCTCATAATTATTTGCAGTGCCGCCGTCAAAAGCCACACCGTCCTTGGTTCCCACATAATTGATGGTAACTACGTCTCCGTTCTGAACGCTGCCTTCCGTTACTTCCTCAGCCTTGTTCTGCAGTTCCTCCTTAATCCTTCCGTCAACCATATCATCGGTTACGGCTTCTACTGTATTATCAAGAGTCAGCCCCTTATATTCTCCGATAGTCACATATTTGCTCACATCATCCACGGAAACAAGCCTTGTGTCTCCGGAGGCTGCCTCTTCGCTGTCTTTATTGGAATCCGTTTCTTCTGACTCTTTGGAATCTGCAGATTCGGAATCTTCTTTATCTGTTGTATCCTGCGCTTCTGCTGCAGGTTTTTTGTCATCTTTCTGGTCTGTTGATGTGCCACATGCAGTGATCGCCAGTGCCGCACACAGTGCAAGAACCATGAGATATGCTTTTTTCTTCATAACCTACTCCCTTCATCAAGTACTGTCGGTTCGATTATAATCTTTTTTTATACAGATTTGTAAAGTGTGTTTGCTGTCTTACATTTCCGGTACCGGTGTCGGTCTGGAAGAATCCCACACCTCCGATACATCAAACAGATCACTGAGCATATCCGGATTGTAATACATTCTGTATCCATCCAGATTCCGTCTTCCCTGACGGAAATATTCACTTGTGATCTGCACAAAATACTGACTGGAATCTACATTGCAGAAATAGCGGTAGCCACGGCTTTTGTAATACTCATACTTCTCATTATCCGAGGTGTATCCTTCCCAGTCGCCGATATCCGCACCAAAAGCAAAAATGATCATATCGGTTTTTCCGAGGATGGGTGCCACATATTTTTCCCATTTTTTATTATCGGTCTTCAACTCCGCTGCTGTGGAGCTTGTGGCGTTTCTGTGGCCCCAGGTATGGCTTGCAAATTCCCAGCCGTCCTTTTTCATGGCCTTCGCCACTTTTTTGGCTGCTTTTACTTCTTTATCATAGTCAAAATCCGGATTGGCCTTGAGAAAAGCCTTCTGGTCATCCTGAAGATTCTTCTTAGTCTTGTATGCCCCATCTGTACGATAACCCAGAACACCATTATAACCGGTCATTGCCAGGATACCCTTTCTTCCATGATAGGAAAAATCCGGATGTTCTTTGATAAAGGAATCCAGGATCGGCACCACATCGTAATCTCCGGTCACAACTGTACCGTCTGCCTTCTTATACTCGCATTTGATATCTCCGTTGTCGTCGATCACCAGCTTTGTGGCAAATCCGTCTCCGTCCATATAATGATAGTAGCTGACGTCATCCTCTGAAAGAACAAAAGGGATCTTGCCTTCCGGCAGCATGATCTTTCCTTTGCTCATGGTTCCGTCATCATTGATCACAGCCATATCATGAGGACTCACCAGTACGTAACCCTTATCATACATGATCTGGATCATTTTTTTGAATTCGCTGACTGTGGTCATCATCTGATTATATCCGGCCTCATCGGAATCTCCGTCAAAGGCCAGTGAGGTATTCACGATCAGGGAATGAAAAAATACATGGGTGATATTCTCAAGTGGATATTCCACACAGGCATCTCTTTTTTTCATGTAGGCTGCTGCTGCTTCCTGCATCTTGTCACTGGTGGCAAATTTCCAGTTATTTTTCAGCACGGAGATCGCGCCGGTGTAATCATACTGCTGTGCCAGTTTTTTGGCTTTTTTTAGAAGTGTTTTTTCGTCTGAGGAAGTACTGTCGGAGCTGTTCTCGGCAGCTTCCCTTTTCTGTGTTTCTTTTTCTGCCTTTTTTTCTTCCTTCGGTGTCTCGGTAGCTGCCGGCTGGTCCTCCGGATCCGCTGCTACTTTGGCTTCTTCGGACTGTTCTTCTTCGGCTTCTGCAGCTTCTGCTTCCGCTTCATCAGACTGTGTATCCTCGTCATCCTGTGTCCCGGAGATCATATTGTCCACCTGAACAGTGACCGGATGGTTTCCGCCCACAAGAAGTGACGCCGCAAGTACTGTTGTCAGTACACCTGCAATTTTTTTCTTCATGATAATATATATGCCCCTTTCTAAAAGTCCCCTCGTATCTCCGGATATGACCGTTACATCGGCGGCACCGGTGTCGGTCTTGCCGGATCAAAAACATCTTTTACGTCAAAAAGATCGGATAACAGTTCCGGGTTATAATACATACGGTATCCATCCAGATTCCGTCTTCCCTGACGGAAGTACCGATCCCTGATCTGTACATAATACTGGCTGGAATCCACGTTGCAGTAATAATTATATCCCTGCCCCTTCAGATATTCGAATTTATCCCCGGAATACTCCTGGTCATTGGTAATGTCAGTTCCAAAAGCAAAAATGATAACATCCGTTCCCCCGATCAGCGGATCTACATTTTTCTTGAAACGTTCGGTATCTGCCTGAAGCTTCTCCAGTGTGACCTGTCCCACATTCTGATGTCCCCAGGTATGGCTTGCAAATTCCCAGCCTTCTGCCTTCATGGCATCGGCAACCTTTTTTGCGGCTGCCCGTTCTTTTTCCAGGCTGAAATCCGGATGTGCATCCAGCCACTGTACTTTATTTTCATCCAGATCTGCCGGACGGGTCTCATAGCTTTCGTCGGTACGGTATCCCAGGATCCCGTTGTATCCGGTAAGCGCCAGGATTCCTTTTGCACCGCGATATGAAAAATCCGGATGCTTTTCCACAAATCGATCGATCAGCGGAACCATGTCGTAATCTCCCACGGATACGCTTCCGTCATCTTCCACATATTCATTGCGGATCTTTCCTTTATCATCCACGATCAGCTTCGTGGCATAGCCGTCACCGTCCATGTAATGATAATAGCATACATCATCTTGTGAGAGGACAAACGGCGTTTTCCCGGGCGGAAGAAGGATCTCTCCCTCTGTGATGTTCCCGTTGTCATCTGCCTTTGCCATGTCCTTGATGCTTACCATCACATAGCCCTTGTCATACATGATCTGCGTGATCTTGTTAAACTCATCAATGGTTGTCATGACCTGATTATAATCTGCTTCTTTGTAATCTCCGTCAAACGCTTTGGATGGATCTTTGATCAGAATATGATAAAAAACATGTGTCACCTTTTCAAGGGGCCATGCCGTACAGGTTGCTTTTACGTCTTCGTATTTTTTTGCAGCCGCCTGCATCTTCTTATCAGAATCATAGGACGGAGCCTTTTTCAGAAGATCGATAGCTTTGTCATAGTTATACTGACTGGCCAGAAGCTCTGCCTCTGCGAGAGTATCTTTGGAAACGGTCTCTGTATTTTTAGTACCCGCTTCTGAAGCTTTTTCTCCGGAAACGGTCTGTTCTTTCTGTTTGTCAGAAGAAACCGTCTTTTCTTTTGAAGCCTTCTCACTTCTGCCCTTCAGCGCACCGACCCCTACGGATGCCCCGACTGCGGCGATCATTGCCACTGTTATGATAACCAGACGTTTTCTGCGTTCCTTCAGCTGGCGCTTTCTGCGGCGTTTCAATACCTCTTTCCGCCATTCTTCGTACTCAGGAGTTCCCATTTCCGGTCGGGTTCTCCCGGGCGTTTTCTCTTCCATATAATATTTCCTCCATCTCTGGTTTATCCATTACATATGTTAGTTCAAAGATAGTTATGTCCTGTAATCTCTGCAGCATACACAGATGAACTGCATCGTAATCATTATAACTGGTAACTGCTGAAATTTCCACCGTTCCACCTGTCTTTTTCACTTTTTTAATTGCCTTTTTGACGAAACAATGCTAAAATGTTGTTTGCGTAATGTAACCGATTGCGAAACAAATATATATACAGGGGGATTCTCAAATGAGTACAGTTACCATCGTTCTTCTGGTCATCCTCGTTATTCTGATCGCAGCAGTGATCGCACTCTATTTCTTCGGAAAAAAAGCTCAGAAAAAACAGGACGAACAGCAGGCTCAGATCCAGGCTAACAAGCAGACAGTTTCCATGCTGGTCATCGATAAAAAACGGATGCCGCTGAAAGATTCCGGACTTCCACAGATGGTCATCGACCAGACACCTAAGCTTATGCGCCGGTCCAAGCTTCCGATCGTAAAAGCCAAAGTCGGTCCGAAGATCAGCATCCTTATTGCAGATGAAAAGGTTTTTGATCTGATCCCGGTCAAAAAAGAGATCAAAGCTGAAGTCAGCGGTCTTTACATCGTTGGCGTAAAAGGAATCCGTGGTTCTCTCGAAGTACCACAGAAGAAGAAAAAAGGCTTCCTCGCAAGATTCCGTAAATGATCAGAATCCAAAACAGCCGCCACGCTTTCAGGAATTTCCCTGATGCATGGCGGCTTTTCTTATGTAATGTAATTATATATCTTTTATTTTCTGCAGAATCTATAAAACAAAATCCTTGCAGTCTCTTGGCTGTACTTGGATCGCCAGATAGCAGTCTGCCACATGTTCTTCATTCATATCCAGCGCATAATCTGCTTTGATCTGAAGGTTCTCTTCGCTTTCCGTCAGCTCCAGATTCGTAGCTGAGATTCCCATCTGAAGTGTTCCGTAAGGGGTAGTATAATAGGTCATGTTTTTTTTGCCCTGTTCAAATACCATGTGTACATTGACAAGCCCCTTCTTGCTGACTTCCAGACCCTTTCCGGATACTTTTATGTAATTGATGGTGGGTTCTGCTGTTTCATCCAGCAGTTCCTCATATCTGAGATAATGAGAACCATTGCGGAAATAATACTGTCCCGGAACAATGATCTCTATAGGTTCCTGATCCCCCTGTGCATCCATCATCTGAAGCCCTCTTACATGGATCAAAACTTCTTTCTGCATTCTTTTCTCCTATCATTTATGTACAGATCTGTTTAATATTTTTCGATGTCGATCTTCTGTGTTTTTTCTACGTTATACGGCAGGATGGAATTGGCAAAATCCTTAAACTTCTCTGCAAGATCACTTACATAAAAGCGATACGGAAATTCCTCCTGTGCTACCTCATTGCTGGCAAGATCCAGTCTGGAGAGCAGCTTTTTAAGCTCCAGCGCCGTCTCATATGCAGGATTCACAAGGCAGACCTCCTCACCCATGATCTTGCGGATGGTAGATCTTAAAAGGGGATAGTGCGTACATCCGAGAATCAGTGTATCGATCTCCTGCTCTTGCAGCTCCTTCAGATATCTTCTGGCAACCTCCTCGGTGACCGGATCATGATACCAGCCTTCTTCTACCAGCGGAACAAACAGCGGGCACGCTTTTCCGATCACGGTGATCTCCGGATCCAGTTCCTTCAGATAAGAGGCATGGATACCGCTTCCTACCGTGCCCACCGTTCCGATAATGCCCACCCGTTTATTTCTGGTTTCCTGGGCAGCAACTTTGGCACCAGCCTCGATCACTCCAAGGATCGGGATATCCAGTTCATCCTTCACCGCATCCAGAGCAAACGCACTGGCTGTATTACAGGCCACCACAATGGCCTTCACCTTCTGTTCCTGCAGAAAATGAATGATCTGGCGGGAATAACGGATCACCGTTTCTCTGGATTTGCTTCCATAGGGAACTCTGGCTGTGTCTCCGAAATATACGATTTTTTCCGATGGGAGATTGCGCATGATCTCCCGGGCTACTGTCAGTCCTCCGATACCGGAATCAAACACACCCACCGGTGCGTTTCTGTCTATATTCATTGATCTTATCTCCTGAAATAATTAATCGAACGTGATTGGTCCGTTGAAATATTGTATCACCAATCCAGGGCTTGCGCAAGCCAGAAGGATATCTTCACCGGCTTATTTTCCCCGTTATCCTCTGCTTTTTCAAAACAGAATTCCGGGTAGATCGTTCCCCACCAGGCATAAAACTGTGGCTGCC
>ERZ791680.1356-NODE-1356-length-16233-cov-4.074051_pt1 | contig 16233 bp, 10 predicted proteins | sample MGYA00510051_ERZ791680 | MGnify/ENA primary metagenome ERZ791680 (study PRJEB30046, sample SAMN00715238) | human gut metagenome | study: EMG produced TPA metagenomics assembly of the A metagenome-wide association study of gut microbiota in type 2...
CCCCTGCCGTAAAGCTTTCCATCCTTTTCTTCCATGGAAAAGGGACTGCTGTCCCACTCTCCCACGGCCGGCACCACATCCAGATGTCCGTTCAGCATAAGCTCCGGCCCGTCTCCCCCGTCCAGCACAGCAATCAGATTTGCCCGGCTGCCGCCTAAATCCTGCACCTCGCACTTAAACCCCATAGGCTCCAGGATTCCGGCCAGATACCGGGCTGCCGGCTTTTCATTTCCGGGAGGATTAACGGTGTCAAACCCTATCAGCTCTCTCAACAGTTCAATACAGTCCACAAAATACCTCCTTGTTCCGGTACAATCAGTATGTAATCCTGCGGTTTCTCGCAGTCACCTGCCATCTGTCCGCCACCTGCCCGTCCTTTGCCACCAGAATTTCCGGATACAATGCAGTGGTGGGACATATATGGGTTGGAATCACATAGAGGCAGGTTCCTATGGCCGGTATCCTGCTTTCATCCTCCAGCCGGAATGCCCAGTGTTCCTCGCTGTGTATAATGGGCACTGCATCCTCCAGACCTACGATATAGCCCCGCTGTCCCGCGGGGTCCGAAGCAATAGCCTTATAGCCCAGGTCCGTGGTAAACACGCCCTTGGCGGGATGGCTGATGACCCTGGTCATCACGGCAGCTCCTGGAATAAAATCCAAATCCGGCAGGTTCATGTAATACCCTGCATCTGTTATAAACGCAGTGCCCGGGGACAGATACCACCGTGTAGCGCCCGCATGGCACGGAAAGGAAGGGGTACCGCCTGCCACTGCCAGCTCGCAGCAGATTCCATCCCCGTTCAGACGTTCCATGATGTCCGACACCTTTTTATCCGTGTCATCCACTTGGGCCTGTCTTACAGCTGCGTCCTTATTATTGTGGTTTCCGTCGTAGCAGTGCATTCCGCACAGACGAAGCCCCGGAAGAGAGGATGCAGAACGGTAGAGCTCCTCCAGCCGTTCAATGGGCACTCCGGTACGGTTCATTCCCATATTTACATCCACCAGCATGGGCAGCACAGCATTGTGTTCCACGCACACCCCGGACAGAGCCTCAAACTGGGCCAGGTCATCCTCCACACCGTAGAATACCGTATCCGGATACGCCTTTGCCAGTTTCACGAAACGTTCCATGTTGGGACCAATCAGCGGATAGGCCAGAATTACCTTTTCTGCCCCTGCCTCTGCGGCCATCTCCGCCTCTGCCACTGTGGCTGTTTTAAACTTTGTAATGCCGTACTCCATCTGCATCCGCACCATATCCTTGGATTTGTGGCTTTTTACATGGGGCCACAGCCGTTCGGGGCTTCCTGCTGTCCGTATTGCCTTCTTTATATTTTCCCTGATGATCTCCTCATAATATATGAGGCTGGGTGATATGATTGTATCTGTGTTCTTTAATTCATACATGTGTTCCATATCCATTCTCCCTACTCTATGATTTTTCCCCTGCACACAACATGTTTTATATGACGCAGCGCCTTTATATCCCGGAGAGGATTCTGTTCTGCAGCTATGAAATCCGCCTCATACCCGGGGGCCAGCCGCCCCAAGAAATCCCCCCAGCCCAATGCCCCGGCGCCCTCCAGGGTGGCGGCGTGAATCACCTTTTCCGGCGTAAGGGCGCACCTGCTGCATAACAGCTCCATCTCCAGCCAGGTTTCGTCAAAAAAGGTATATCCGCATCCTGCGTCTGTTCCCACCAGGGGACGCATCCCCAAATCCGCCAGGCGGCCGAATATTTCACATTCCCGCTTTTCCTGTTCCAGGAGGAATGCTTCTCTCTCATCCGGTTTTCTCACACCTTCCCTGACCTGGTCCAGTTGGTGGTAATTATTAGATATCCCAATCATAAAATACCGATGGTCCCCGCGGAAGGCTTCCATCACATCCGGCTCATAACACCGTTCCAAAAGTCCCAGGAAGGGGTTTCTCCTGAAACAGGCGCAGTGTTCCACGCTGTCCACCCCGGCCTCCATGGCGTTTACGTAGGAACTGGTTGTCAGGCAGTGGGCTGCCGTGGGGAGTCCCAGCTCATGGGCCGCCTCCACCGCTGCACGTATTTCTTCCCTGCTGTAGGAGTCATGCTCAGGTACCGAGCCCGGGGTGAGCTGGCCTCCGCTGACAATCAGCTTGACGCAGCCGCAGCCCGCTGACTTCCGTTCTTTTACAGCCTGTATCAATCCCTCCGTACCGTTGGACGTTTTTCCCAGAAAGGCCAGATGGCCTCCGTCCGGGGTAAGGGGCATACCCGCTGCCTGAATCCTCGGCAGCTCTGTCCCCGGTTTTGCGCCTGCATCCCCGCCCCACAGAGCTCCTATCAGCTCCATGGAGCTTCCTGCGTCCCGGACCGTTGTCACACCTGAGCGCAGAAGGGTCCCGGCGTGCTCCACGGCCCTGGCCAGACGGGTTTTCCTGTCCTCCCTCCGGTAGATGCCATAGGTGTCCCGGCAGGGCGTAAACTCCAGATGTACGTGGGTATTGACCAGCCCCGGCAGGATATAGCAGTCTGAAAAATCCATGACCCTGGCCCCGGGATATGCCGGACCCAGTTCCTCAAAGGAACCCATCTCCTTAATCCGGCTTCCTTCCAGAATCATTCCCGTGTATTTCATCTTCATGTCATCGGAATCATAGATTCCCTTCCCATGGACCAGTACCGGTATCTCCACCTTTTCCTCCTCCGTCCTGTATTCTCACATAACCTGACCGTTGGCCTTAATCTATCCCTTCACTGCTCCGGCCGTCATACCCTGCACAATGTACTTCTGGAGTATCATGGTCAGAATGATGGTTGGAACAATAACCACAATGGTGGCAGCCAGCATACGTCCCCAGCGAATATCCGCGCCGGACACGAAATACTGCAATGAGACAGGAAGTGTCCTTGTCTTTTCACCGCTGAGTATAAGGGCAAACTGGAAGTTATTCCAGGAGCCCAGGAATGAAAGGGTGGAGCAGGTCACCAGCCCCGGCGCGCTGATGGGCAGCAGAACATCTTTAAAGCATTTCTGTCTGGTACAGCCGTCCACAATGGCCGCCTCCTCCAGTTCCAGAGGCAAATCGCTGAAAAAACCCACCATAATCCACACAATCAGCGGAAGTGACAGCACCATGTGGCTGAGAATCAGCACACCGTAGGTATCTATCATGCGCAGCTTGGAAAATATGAAATAGTATGGCAGCAGAATGGATATGTTGGGCAGAAGGCGTGCTGTCAGGATTGCCGTATTGGCCTTCCCCATTTTATATCTGGCTATGGCATAGGCTGCCGGCACTCCCAAAAGCAGGGACAGGGCCGTTGACGCCACTGCCACAATGGTGGAGTTCATCATATAGGTTCCATAGTGCTGTGTCTTAAATATGTAAATGTAATTATCCAGTATCGGTTTGAATCCAAAGAGCTTGGGAGGCATGATATATACCTGGGCCATATTCTTAAAGGATGAAATTAACACGAAATACAGCGGAAACAGAATCGGTATGACAATGACCAGCACCAGGATTCCGAATAATAACTTTGATATAATTTTCTTTGCCCTGTATTTTTTAACCGCCATAATACGCCACCAACTTTCTCTGTATCTTCATGACCAAAACGCTGAGCAGCAGCACAATCACAAACAATATCATAAGCATTGTAGAGGAAAGGCCGAATTTGTAATAGGAAAATGCCGTTTCATAGGCAAACAGGTTCAGTGTCCTGGAGGCATTGGCCGGTCCTCCCTTTGTCATGGCATAAATCAGGTCAAAGGACTTGAATACGTCTATGAACCGCAGCAGACCGATGGAGAACAGGGTCTGGGTGAGCAGAGGCAGGGTTACCTGGAAAAATGTCTGGATAGGTGTTGCCCCGTCCACCCTGGCGGCCTCCATGGGGTCTGTGGGCAGAGAGGACAGTCCTGCCAGACATACGATCACTACCATGGGCGTCATCTGCCACGTCTCCACTGCCGCAATAGCAGGGATAACAGTCTGTTTGGCCGACACAAAGGCAGACCTGGGAAGTCCCACGGTTGTGAAGATGTAATTGAGCAGGCCGGAGGATGGTTCGTAAAACAGCATCCACATAAGTCCCACTGCCACAGGCGCCATCATGTATGGCAGCAGCACCACTGCCTTTACCCCGTTCTTGCCCCAAAAATCCTTATTCAGCACAAGGGCGATGGCAAGGCCCAAAAGCATTTCCGCCACCGTGGCGATTGCCGTATAGTAAAATGTGATTCCTAAGGACTGCCAAAATTCCCTGCTGGCCAGCACATCCAGATAATTCTTTCCCCAGTTAAAGCGCATTCCGTTTCCCATCAGCAGGTTCCAGTCGTTCAGGCTGAACAGGAAGGTCATTGCAATGGGAACCGCGATCATGGCCATCATAAATATAAGGGCAGGAAGGGAAAAGACCCATTTAATATGTTTGTTGACAAAATTGTTCATATATACATCCCTCTCTGTTGTTAGAAAGGAGCCTTGTTACAGGCTCCTTCCGTTGCTTTCAGACATACTCTAATCCTCGTAGGGATAATCCGCGCCATACTCTCCCGCATCCTTAAGGAGCTGGTCCACCTTTTCTGCAGCTGCATTCATCTTGCTTTCCAGATCTGCTCCCTCTCCCTTAGTCTCGATGGAGTACACGATAGCCTCGCCCATGGCGTCCCTGGCCTCGGATACCGCGGTCATACGGGGAAGTCCGTACTGGTTGGTGGTATCAGCCTGAATCTCTTCATTGTAAGCCTGGATGTAATCTTCCGGCATGGCAGCTGTCACACGCTCATCTTCCCATACAGAGGCCCTGAAGGTAGGCATTCCCTTTGGAGTGATGTCGGCGGCAATATCTTTGCCTGCCGCATATTTGAGGAATTCCCATGCAGCTTCCTTGTTCTTTGAGCCTGAATAAATGGATGCGCCCCACACAACCTGCTTATAGGACTGGCGTCCTGCCGGACCTTCCGGAATAGGAGCAACTCCCACCTTGTCGTAGAAGGAAGACTCATTGGGATCAATCAGGGTCTGGTACAGGGCAATTGCATCCACACACATGCCTACCTGCCCCGCATTAAACAGCTGGGTCATCTGTGAATATCCTGCTGTCAGTATGCCTTCCGGAGCATAATCACCTAACAGCTTCCCATAGAACCTGGCTGCTTCCAGATTTTCCGGTGTGTTAAAGGCGCATGTTCCGTCCTTAAAATAAGCGCCGCCAAATCCGTAAAGGAACGGTGAGAACTGGGAGGTAAGGGCTATCTTCTCGCCGCGGCAGGCAATCGCGTAAAAGTTATTAGCCGGGTCGTTGATTTTGCCGCATACATCCAGCAGCTCATCGTAATTCGTGGGAACCTTCACTCCCTTTTCCTCAAATACATCCTTCCGGTAGAACATCAGCTGCACAGAGGAATACAGCGGCAGTGCTCCGATGGCGCCGTCAGACTTAATTTTAATCTGCTCCATAGGCGCCGACGAAAAATCATCCCAGTCAAAATCCGGATCCTTCAGATATTCATCCAGAGGTTCAATCCATCCGTTATTGCTGTAAGCCGCCATATCCTGCAGCGGGCTCATGAGGAATGCGTCAATGGTGGAGGAGCCTGCCAGAAATTCCGTGGTTATCTTCTCACGAAGCTGGGCTTCCCCGTACAGTTCCAGATTCACCTTGATGCCGGTTTCCTCCTCAAAATCATCCAGATACGCTTCAATGGCATCTGATATCTGTCCGGTCATGCTCAGGACACGGATTGTTGTCCCGGCATAGGGCTTTTCACCGGCCTCCCCTGCGGCCGATTCTCCTTTTGTTCCCTCTGCTTCCTTACCGGCCGGAGCCTCCGAAGCCTTGGACGTATCTCCCGGCAGTCCGCTGGTCCCCCCGGAACAGCCAGAAAGCGACCCCGCCAGCATTACCGCGCTTAAAGCCAGACATAACTTACGTTTCATAAATACCCTCCTTCTATACACGTTTTCATTTACTGTAAGCATAGTATAAATGTTCCGCCCCTGATTTGGAATTTAAAAAAATAGGGATTATTGGTATTATCGTCCGCCCAAAATAATCCCTATTTTTTATTTGAATTATTGTATGATTCTTTTTAACTATTGTATGATTTTCACAATTTCCTAACGTCGCTTGGACTCATATTGTAATATTTTTTAAAAAGACGGCTGAAATAGGAGATATCATGTATGCCTATACGGCTGGCTGCCTCCTGTACCTGGATATTGGAACTGCCCAAAAGAGTAAACGCCTTTTTCATCTTAAGCCCGTTAAAATAATTTACAAAGGTGTCGCCGGCAGCCTTCTTAAACAGGATGCAGAACTGGCTCTTTCCCAGGGCACACCATCCGGCCGCTTCCTCCAGGCTTATATTTTCATCCACATGGTCCTCCAGATACTGGAGGAATCTGGTAATCTCCGGATTGGCGTTCTTATTGGCCATCAGATAATCCACCACTGACTGCACCGCGGCCTTAAAACATCCTTTTAAATCTGCCAGCGTCTCGGCTCCCCAAAAATCGCCTGTGGAGTATATTTCATCATATTCAGGCATATCCGCTCCCTCAGGAATGGAATATCCTGATATAAACACCCAGGTCTCTACCACGCCCCGGCGTATGGCCTGAATCTGGTCGTAGGACCGGAGCCCTGCCATCTCCTCAAACCAGCTGTCAATCAGCCGGAACGCCTCCCCGGCATCCTGCCTGAATATGGCCTCCTGCATATTGCGCTGGACGCTCCGTTTTGCGATGAAGGGGCGCCCTGCTGCTGCCTCCCTGCCACAGTGAAAGGCGGCCGGACCGTCAAAAAAGCGCAGTGCCGCCATCCTCCTGGCCTGTGCAAATCCTGCCGGAATATCCATCCTGCTTAAGCACTCCTGTCCCATCCCCATGGAAAGGGTCAGGTTCAGATGGGTCTTTAAGGCATGGTTGAGCAAATCCAGGGTGTCCGGGAAAAAGCAGGCCGGGCTCTCCCCCCCTTCTCTCCTGAACAGAACCACAATTTCATGTTCGCCGGTAAAGGCCAGATCTGATTTAGGCAGATTTTCAAGATACTCACGGACAATGTTCAAAAGTCCATACTTTCTGATATGGGAGTCCGTACCGCTGCCGGGCCGGTTCATTCTTTCGTCGTCCACCAGAAAACAGCCTGCCTGGTAGGTCTCAAAGGGATTGTAGGTATATCCCAGCCGGTCCAGGAGCATTTCATTGTCCCCAGGTCCCTGATTTCCCAGCAGCAGTGTCCTTAAGTCCTCCTCCCGGTTAAAGGACTGCACCCTCATATCCAGACTGCCTCTGCCCGCCTTCTTCCGCTCCTCCTCAATCATGGACTTTAATCTTGTAATGAGCTCCACCAGTGTATCCTGGGTAAAGGACAGCTTAAGTATATAATCCTCTGCCCCCAGCTTAATGGCCTTCTTCACATAATCGATCTCATCCACACAGCTCAATACCACCACCTTTGTATCCGGGTGGTTCTCACTTATATACTTCACCAGCTGGATTCCGTCCATGCCGGGCATCATGATGTCCGTGAACACGATATCAGGCACATCCCGGTTCATATACTCCACTGCGTCCCCTCCGGATTCGCAGGTGGACACCACCTGGCATCCGTAGGCCTCCCAGTTAATACAGGACTGAAAACCCACCCTCACTATGATTTCATCATCCACAATCATTACCTTCAGCATGTCTCACTACCTCTCCTATATGGAAATACCGCAAAAACCTTGGTTCCGTATCCTATCCTGGATTCAATATAGAGCCCGTAATCCGGCCCGTACCTGGCTTTCATCAGCTCATGAATGCTGGTCAGTCCGATGCCGGTTACATGGCGTTTTTTACTGTTTTCATCCATTTCCTTCAGTATCTCATCCAGTTTTCCCTGTTCCATTCCCACTCCGTTATCCTGCACCGTAACGCATACCCGCTCCCCATACGGTTCAGCCGTGACCCAAATGGTGCCGTGAGTTGCCTCCCCCATACCGTGCAGCACCGCATTTTCCACTAACGGCTGAAGGAAAAATTTAATCACCTTGAATTCCTCCAGCTCCTGTTGGATATCTGTAACCAGTTCAATCCGGTTCTTAAGTCCCCAGTTCTTGATTTCCACCCACGCCTTCACCACACGTATTTCTTCCTTTAGGGGCACTTCCTCCTCCCTCCGGTTCATGGTGCTCTCCAGAAGGATTCCAAGGGAGGTAATCATGTCCGCAATATTGCCTGCCCCGGATATCATGGAAGACCATTTGATTACATTTAATGTGTTAAAGAGAAAATGGGGATTTATCTGGGCCCGGAGCATCTCATAGCGGAGATTCTGCTCTATTTCCTTCTGCTTGATGGTCTGGGCAGAGAGCTTTTCTATATAATCCACCATCCTGCTGATCTCCAGCTCTGCCTCCACAATTCCGAATACAGGCATCTGTCTGCCCTTTGCATCCTCCATGTCAGCGATTTTAGTCCCTCCGATATTGACTTCGCTCACCTTATGGATCAGACGGTTAAGAGGCGCGTTGACATAGAAATACATGGCAAGGCAGACCATGCAGGCTCCCAGGGCCATAAGGACCGTCAGGGAGGTTACAGTGCTGTGAAGCTTGTCCACTGCCTGGGTGATATGGGACAGGGGTACCAGGTTCACCATACGCCATCCTGTACCGGCCATGGTCACATGGTTCACCAGATACTCCCGGCCGTCCTTTGTATAATGAAAATAATCCTGGTCCTCCTGTAAATCCTCTGAAAGCCGTCCGGCAGATATATCATCCAGTATATCGCTTTGCTCCGTGGCGTAAATCAGATGGTTTCCCTTATCAAAGAGAGCCAGCACCGCCCCGTCATAGGGTATCAGCACCTGTGCCAGGTTTTCCGTGGGAAAGGATACAAAGGATACCCCAAGGAATTTAAGGGAATTATAATCCTTAATCCGCCGGATGAATAAGATGAAATCCTCATCCTTCCCAGACTCAATCCTCTCCTTAAATACCCCCTTGTCATTGTAAATACAGGGGGCAATCCACCCGGATACCTCCTTTCCCTCCAGAAACTCCCGGTACCACGGCTGCTGCCTGACGCTCTGGGCAAACTTCTCCCCAAAATAGCTGCTGTTGTCAATCCCGTCCGCCACGCTGTAAACCGTGCTGTCCGCTCCCAGGATGATATAGTGGAGACGGTAATCAAAAAATATATTCCGGTAAAAGGTCAGCGTCTCCTCCACTGCCCGGATACGGCTCACATTCTCCGAAGAATATATATTTCCATCACATGACTGGTTCAGATAGGACGCCACCTGCTTGTTGGTGCTGGATGCGGCCGACAGCTTACGGATGGAATCCGTCACCTCTGTAAGCGCCAGCTCGTTGCGGTTCATATATTGGGATATGATACCCGCCTCCTGGGTGATGAGCAGATTCCTGCTGCGGTTGAAGGAATACTGCATGATAAGAAAAACACTGACAAATACAGCGATAATACATGTGTATATTATCTTAATCCGCAGATTTACCTTCATCTTCTTCATCAAACTGACACCCCCTGACCGGCCTGACGGCCATTTCATTTATTATAACATCCTTTTATTTTAGGGACAATCCCGGCGTCCTGCCATTCCCGTCTCCACCTGAAAGCCATGGGACAGCTATATCAGCTCCTCCCGGATCCCCTCCCTGTACGCTCCCTGGTAATGCAAAACCGGGAGGAATAAAAGTTCCTCCCGGTCATGTGATGGCCTCCAGGCCCTCCCGGTGCTACGCCGCAAAACTACCGGTAAGCCCGGTACCAGAGTGTGTCCCTAGTCTTCTGTCACCACCGCATTCTGGTACTCATGCGCGCCAATCTGGCTCAGCATCAGTCCCTGGAGCTTTGATGTGGCTGCAATCACCTTTGTCTCGCTGTAAAGGCCGATAATTGGGGTGTCCGTAACCATATCATCGTAAAGCTGCTTCAAAAGAGCTTCCCTTTCCTCGCCCTCGCCGGTGGATGCATACTTTACATATGTCTCGTCAAATTCCGGATTATAGTACCGGGAGAAGTTGTTGACCGAAGTGGACAGCAGCATTCCGTTGAATACATAGTCCGCGTGTCCTGTATTAGTCTGCCAGAAATCCAGCATCAGGTCAAAGTCCTCGCCCGCCTCAATCAGTGAGAAGGAGGTGTTGTCATCCTGGGTCACAATGTTAAGGTTGATTCCCACCTCAGCCAGCTGGCTCTGAAGCACCTGGGCAATCTCTGTGTTGGTCTGGTTGGAGTTTGTCCACAGTGTCAGCTGGATGCCGTCGCTGTAACCAGCCTGGGCCAGAAGGGATTTAGCCTTTTCCGGGTCATATCCGTTGGTCTCGTATTCCCTGTAATCCTGGGCGGACTGAGGGATAATGTTGTCGGATACCGTTCCAAATCCGTAGAGCAGGGAATCCACGATGGTCTGCTTGTTGATGGCGCACTCCACTGCCTTGCGTACATCCGGGTTGCCCACAGGGCCGTCGGAACTGCAGTTCAGCTCCATAAGTATGATTTTCATGGATGGGCTGGTGAGAATCTGAAGGTCCTTGTTCTCCTGGATACGGGAGATATCATTGTTCGGGACCTCATAAGCCACATCCACCTCGCCTGTCTCTAACATCATGGTGCGCTGGGAAGCCTCCGGCACGATTTTCATGGTCAGAAGCTTTGTCTTGGCCGGACCGCCCCAGTAATCATCAAACCGCTCCAGGGTATAATAATCGCCCTCCACAGCTTCTTTTAATTTGTAAGGGCCTGTGCCGATTGGATTGGCTCCGAAGGCCGCCTCGTCATACTCCGCCGGTACCACGGAAGCCTGGGGCAGGGTCAGTATGCTTAAGAAAGCAGGGTTAGGAGCTTTCAGCTTAACCGTCACATGATAATCGTCATCAATGGTACATCCGTCATAGTTTCCTACAAACAGCGCCCCTCTCTGGTCGATAAGGTCCAGGGTAAACTTTACATCCTCCGCGTTCATATCGGATCCGTCATGGAATTTCACGCCTTCCCTGAGGGTAAGCTTCAGGGTGGTATCGTCCGCCCACTCATATTCCGTGGCCAGGCATGGCTGCATCTTCATATCGGAATCATAGGTAAACAGCGGGTCAAAGATGTTGTTGGAGATAGAATAGGCCCTCTCCTGCTGTCCGATGGTGGCATCCAGTGTGGTCAGGTCATTGCCCTGGCAGAATATGATTTCATCCTTGATCTTCACGTTCTGTCCGTCACTGCCGGCCACTGTTTCCTGTGGTTCTCCTGCGCCGCCCTTACTGCCGCCGCAGCCTGTCATCACCATACAGGCAATGAGACACATGGCAATTGCTTTTTTCATACATATATCCTCCTGAAATTATTCATTATATTCAACTCCCTGCCTGGTTTTCTTTGCAGAGAAGATGACACGATACAAAATGTCCCGGCGAAGCCTCAACCTCACGGATGGGACGGGTGCATTCCGGGGTTGCCTTTGGACACCGCTTTGCAAACCGGCATCCATCCCCCATATTGATGGGCGAGCTAAGCTCCCCGTTTAATATCTCCCGCTCCATCTTAATGGTCGGATCCGGGATGGGAATGGCTGACAGGAGCGCCTGGGTATAGGGATGCAGCGGATGTTCAAACAGTTCATCCGGCTTGGCCCTCTCCACCAGCTGTCCCAGATACATAACCACAATGTCGTCGGAAAGATGCTTTACCACCGAAAGGTCATGTGTGATGAACAGATATGTAAGCCCCATCTGCTCCTGAAGATCCTGCATCAGATTCAGTACCTGGGCCTGTATGGACACATCCAGGGCCGAGACCGGCTCGTCGCAGACGATGAGGTCAGGATGGGTCATGAGCGCCCGGGCCACGGCGATGCGCTGCCGCTGACCGCCGGAGAACTCGTGCGGATACTGCTCGTAGCGGCGCTCCGGGTCGGGGATGCCGACCTTGGCCAGCATCTCGATGGCGGCCTTCTTGGCCTCCGCGCCCTTCAGGCCCTGATGGTGCTCGATGCTCTCCTGGATCTGCTTGCCGATTTTCTTCAGCGGGTTCAGGCTGGTCATCGGGTCCTGCATGACCATGGCGATCTTCTTGCCGCGCACGCCCAGCCAGTCCTTCTCGGTGAACTTGGTCATGTCGCGGCCTTCGTACATGATGGAGCCGCCGGTGATCTTACCGTTGACATCCAGCATACCCACGAAGGTCTTGGTGAATACGGACTTGCCCGAGCCGGACTCGCCCACGATGGCCAGCGTCTCGCCGTCATAAAGGTCCAGCGAGCACTTGCGGATCGCGTTCAGCTTCTTGCCGCGCAGGCTAAAGGTGATCTCCACGTCTTTGGCAGAGATGATCGGTTGTCTATCCATTTTTGTGATTTTCTCTCCCATCTGTTAAACGTGGTTGCGCGGGTCAGCAGCATCCGAGAAAGCGTTGCCCATGATATAGAAGGAAATGGAGATGATGGACACGATGGATGCGGGGAAGACCAGCAGGTAAGGATAATCGAGGAAGAAGCCGCGCACCTTGCTCAGGATGAGGCCCAGAGACGGAGTCTCGATGCCCAGACCGATGCCCAGATAGGACAGGGTAGACTCGAGGTTGATGGTGGCGGGGATGCTCAGCGCCATGCGCAGGATGATGACGGAGACCAGATAGGGCAGGATGTTCTTGGTCAGAACGCGCCACAGCGGGGTGCCAAGGCAGCGGGACGCGAGGTTGTACTCGCGGTCACGGAACATGAACACCATGTTGCGGACGCGGCGGGCCATGACCAGCCAGCCGATGGCAATCATCGAGACGGCCATGATGGTGAAGCTCTGGCCGACGACCAGTGCGATCAGGGTCATGTAGATGATGTAAGGCACGTTGTCAATGAGGTTGTACAGCTCGGTGAAGAAGCGGTCCAGCTTACGGACATAGCCCCAGATCAGGCCGATGATGACGCCGAGGATGCTCTCGCCCACGGCAACGATGAGGGCCAGACGGATGGACACCTGAGTGGCGTACCACACCTGACACCAGTAGTCGCGGCCGAGGTTGTCGGTGCCGAACCAGTATTCACTGTTGGGCTTCCGGAAGGCCAGAGAGGAATCCGACACCAGCGTCTGATAATCGTACTTGCCGATGGCCAGTGCGATGAAGGAGAAGATGACGAGGAACAGGAACAGGAACAGGCAGACGACAGCAGCCTTGTGCTTGAGGAAGTTCTGGATGACAGAACCCCAGTAGCTGTAGTTGGAGTAGCCGACACGCTCGGCTTCTTCCGGAGAGTAATCGACGAAGTAGAACAGTTCGTCCTGCTTCTTGCCCTCAAAATCCGATGCTTTAGCCATCAGCGTGCGGCCTCCTTTCCGGTCAGAGTAATGCGCGGGTCAACCAGCATCATCAGCACATCGCCCAGGAAAACACCCACGATGCCCAGTGCAGCGTAGAGGATGACCAGAGTCTGGACGACGTTCAGGTCATAGCGCTGGATGGCGTCGGTCAGCAGGGGACCCATGCCGGGAACGGAGAAGAACCGCTCCATCAGCAGAGAGCCGCCGACCGTCAGCAGGATGGACTGGGGGATATACTGCACCATGGGGACCATGGCGTTGCGCAGCACGTGCTTGAACATGATCTCGCTGGAGCTCAGGCCCTTGACGCGGGCCAGCTTGATATAATCGCGGGTCAGCTCGTCTACCATGTAGCGGCGGGTCCACAGAGCGTAGCCTGCGATAGACGCCAGCGACAGGCAGACGATGGGCAGCACGCTGGACGGGCCGACATTACGGGTGGAGTACAGCGTGGGGAAACCCAGGTATTTGGAGCCGAAGACCAGCACCAGCGAATAGGAGACCAGAGAAGGCACAGCGTTGACGAAAACGGTGTAGGCAGTGCCGATCCAGTCAAAGACCTTGTCCTTGAAGGCGGTCTGCAGGATGCCCAGCATGATGCCCACCAGCAGAGAGATGCCGGCGGAGATCAGGCCGAGGCGCATGGAGACGCCGAACTTTTTGCCGATGACCTTCACGACGGAGGCACCGTTCTGGATGCGGCGGGAAGTGCCGAAGTCCAGATGGAGCAGGTCGTTGTAGAAGTGCAGCAGCTGGGTGCCGATGGGGTCGGTCAGACCGGCGGCTTCCAGCGCGGCGTATTTCTGCTCTTCGGTAAACTTCATGAGCTGTTCTTCCGTGAAGTAGTAGTCCGTAGGCAGGCAGCGCATCAGCAGAAAGACGATGGTTGCGATCAATAAGATCGTGACGAGCGACTGAGCCAGCCGCTTGACGGTGTATTTTAACATGATAACCAAACCTTTATAAAATAATCATCAGGCTTTGGTTGCTGCATTGAAAGCAGCGGAGAAAGCCTCGTACTCCTCGGTGGTGTAGCCGTCGCCCTGACGGGTCTCCCAGTTGACGGCCTTGTAGTTGCAGGGACCGTACATGGCGTTGATCTTGGTGTACTCGTTGACGTGGGTCAGGCACCAGAGCACCTCGTACAGGCAGGGGATGCACAGTGCGTTGTTCAGCATGGAAGCCTCAGCCTTCGCGAATGCGGCATAGCGTGCATCGGTATCGGTGACGATGGCCTTTGCCTCAGTGACCAGATCGGTGAACTCCTGATAATCAGCCAGCAGCTCCTTCTGGTAATCCTGAGGATCCTTCTCAACGGCTGCGATCCAGGAGGTGGTCTGAGCGTAGTAAGCGTTGTCGTCGCTCAGAACTTCCTGACCCAGGAAGTTGACGGGGTCGCCGAAGTCAGCGCCCCAGCCGTTCTGCAGGATGGAGTGCAGCTGGACGTTACGGACTTCCTTATAAAGAGAAGAGACATAGGTGCCGATGTCCAGCACGACGAAGTCATCGCCCAGACTGTCGGAGAAGCACTGCTTCAGAACGGTGGCGGTATCCAGAGCAGTGGTATCGCCGCTCTTGATGTAGTGGTGGCAGTGGACGGGGAAGGTGACGCCGATAGCGCTCAGCTCTTCCATGGCCTGCTTCTTCAGGTCAGCGATGTCGCCACCGTTGTCGCGGAGGCGGATCATGGTCTTGCCGTCGTAAGCCTGACCGTCGAAGCCCATCTCCTTGGCGACCAGAGTGGTGTACTCCTCACCCTTGGTGTTGTAGCAGACACCGGGCATGGTGTAGTAGTCGTTCTCGCACTTCAGGGGGTTGATCTTGTTGGTGCGGGCGTAGTAGTTGGTGAAATCGATGCCCTTGTAGAAGCACTGACGGAAAGCGCGGTTGGAAACAGCCTTGTTCCAGTTCTCGTCCAGATTGCCGTTCTCATCCTTGCGCTGGAAGTTCAGGTGCATCTGGAAGCTGAACTTGGTGGGGCGCTTCTCGCACAGGAACTTGTTGTGCTCGTTGTTGGGGTCGGAGGTGATGGTGGTCAGGTTGGACTCGGTCAGGTCGATGTTATCGACTTCGCCGTTCTCGTACAGCTGCAGGCCCATGGACAGGTCGGGGATCATGGTGATGGTGTGATGCTCGAAACGGGTGCAGTCGTTTGCGGCGTAGTAGTTGGGGTTGGGGATGAAGCTCTTGGTGTTCTGCTGGATGTACTCCTCGATGAGGTACGGACCATTGTACCACATGGTGGAGTAATCGCAGGCACGGAAGCCATCGATGCCCAGCTCGTTGATGAGGTCCTCAGAGGCGGGGTAGAAGCTGTTGTAGGCAACGACAGTGTCGAAGTAGGGGCAGGGGTTCTTGCAGGTGAAGACCAGAGTGTAGTCGTCCGGTGCCTCGACGCCGACACCGGCAGCCAGCATATCCTCATAGGTCATGTCAGCAGCAGCGTCGCCCTTGTCCTTGGTCAGGTCGTAGTACTCGGCAGCGCCCACGACGGTCTCAGAAGGCATGGAGGTGTTGAAAGCCTCGTTCTTGAGGGCGTTCAGGACCCACTCAAGACCCACGAGGAAGTCCTTGGAGGTCAGGTGAGACTTGACCTCGCCGTTGACGTCGCACCAATCGACATTGTCGCGCAGGTGGAAGGTCCAGACGGTGGAGTCCTCGTTGTGCTCCCAGCTGGATGCGATGGCGGGCACTGCCTTGCCGTAGCAGTCGAAGCTCAGCAGGCCGTCCCAGCAGTTGGTGGTGACGTTCAGGTCGGAAGCGGACTGGCTGTACAGGAAGTTCCAGGTCTCCAGCTCACGGTTGGCAGTCTCGAAGGAGACGTAATCGGTGATGGCGTCGGCTGCGGGTGCAGCTGCGCCGGAGGCAGCACCGGAGGTGCTGGCAGCAGTGCTGCTGGAAGAACCACCGCAAGCGGCCAGGA
>ERZ791680.1363-NODE-1363-length-16193-cov-2.952287_pt1 | contig 16193 bp, 12 predicted proteins | sample MGYA00510051_ERZ791680 | MGnify/ENA primary metagenome ERZ791680 (study PRJEB30046, sample SAMN00715238) | human gut metagenome | study: EMG produced TPA metagenomics assembly of the A metagenome-wide association study of gut microbiota in type 2...
AATTATTCTCTTAGAATCTTTCAAGGTTGTTTCACTGTTCAGTTATCAAGGTTGTGTTGTTAACAGCAACTCCAGTATATTATCATGTATCAAGAAGTTTGTCAACAACTTTTTCATTTTTCTTTCGAGCCGCTTGCGACCCGAACAACTTCATTATCATATCAAATGATTTGAAGTTTGTCAACAACTTTTTAATTAATCTTTTAAATCCTTCTTTTAAAAAGTTGTCATGCTGTGGTAGAATCTCATCTTCCTGACCGCTCTCCCCGCCAGCCATGTTATAGTACCACTTCACTCCTATAGAAGTCAATAGAAATGTCGAATATTGTTAAAGTGGCACGATTGCAGTAATTGTGCTATTTTATCTGACAATTTGTACAAACTCGTTTTTTACAGGATTTCCAATGCCTCGCGCACATTCTCAACCCCTTTTAGTAACATTCCATCCGGCTTTTGTATATTTTTCATACACACTTTAGGCAGGATACATTGCTTAAATCCCAGTTTGTGCGCTTCTGCTATTCTTTGTTCTACCATATTTACAGATCTCACTTCGCCACTCAAGCCTACTTCGCCAAAACAGATCATATCTTCTGCGATCGGACGATTGCGAAAACTTGATATGATCGCCAGGACCAGTCCAAGATCCGTTGCCGGTTCACTGACCTTCATGCCTCCTGCAATATTGATATAAGCATCCTGGTCTGCCAGTCTGACTCCCACGTTTTTTTCCAATACTGCCATCAAAAGGTTGACGCGGTTGTAATCCACGCCCGCCGCCGTTCGTCTTGGCATACCAAACGCACTGTGGCATACCAGCGCCTGTATCTCCACCAGCAAAGGTCTTGTACCTTCCATGGTACATACAACGATCGAACCACTGGCATTCTTGGGTTTGCCATCCAACATATATTCTGACGGATTGGGAACTTCCCGCAATCCTGACTGGCACATTTCAAAGACACCGATCTCGTTCGTAGAACCAAATCGGTTTTTAACAGCACGCAGGATACGATAACTGGCATAGCGATCCCCTTCAAAATAAAGAACCGTATCTACCATATGCTCCAGTACACGCGGGCCTGCCACCGTCCCCTCTTTTGTCACATGTCCCACGACAAAGATAGCGATCCCCTGTTCTTTTGCTAGGCGCATCAGCACGCTGGTGGCTTCTCGTACCTGCGAAACACTCCCCGGTGCCGAATTGACATTTTCACGGAACATGGTCTGGATGGAGTCGATGACAACCACCTGTGGCTTGCGCTCTTCGATCACGCCCTGTATCAGATCCAGATTGGTCTCGCACAAAAGTGTCATTTCATCAGAAAAGATACCGATCCGGTCTGCACGCATCTTAATCTGTTGCAGTGATTCCTCTCCCGAAATATACAAGACCGCGATTTTCTGGTCTGACAGACTCTTACAGGTCTGCAATAAGAGTGTCGACTTACCAATGCCCGGATCTCCGCCTACCAATACTAAAGAGCCCGGCACAATGCCACCGCCCAGTACACGGTTCAACTCTTCGATATGAGTATCCATCCTCTTTTCCGATGACGACTGGACATCATTTAATTTTGCCACCTGTACTTCTGTGATCTGTCTATGTGTCACACTGGATTTTTTATCAACGATTTCTTCTACCATGGTGTTCCATGCCTTGCACGCCGGGCATTGTCCGACCCATTTGGACGATTCATAACCACATTCCTGACAGAAAAATACGTTATTCTTTCCCTTTGCCATTCGATTTCCTCACGGTTTCTTCTATATATTAAGTATTCATGTAATCGGAGTGAACTTTCTATTACATAAGAAAGATCCTCGTCAATCTATGACGGGGATCTCCTTTTTATTATATCTTGTATGCTTTTAGCACTTTTTTACATCTACAGAGATCGCACTTTCGGCATCCAATTCCACGCTCAAATTCAACTTACCGCCTAAATTCGTCTTCATTGTACCGGCATCAGCCCCGGCAACCTTGACATCATATTCGGTTCAAGTTCCAAAGTGATCGGCGCGTCTTCCGGTCCCTCTACCGTAAATGTCACGCCATCTTCGGTAGCCTGAAAATGCTCTACGGAAGTCCCCGGAACGGATTCATATACAAACATACCATTTCGCTCCAGTTTGGTGATCTCCTTGAAAGTCTTTACCTTGTATAAGTCTCCCTGATGACTCACATTGTCCAGTTTGGACTTGGTCTCCAAACTGTAATCTCCAAAACTAATAGTACCATCTGACTCACAACGAATTAATTCGCTAACTACAGCCATTTTCTTCTCCTCCTGCTTCTTTAAGGCAATGCCTTTTCTCTGTCTTACAATGTATGAACATTATATAATACAAGATATAAAATATCTAGTAAATCCAAGGATATTCATAAAAATTTTAGAATTATGAAGTAAAGACGATCTTGCCTTTTCTCATCGTGACAACGACCTTACTGCCCTTCTTTACATCCCCGGAAAGAATAAGTTCTGCCAAAGGATCTTCCAGATCTGTCTGGATGCGCCGGCGCAATGGTCTTGCTCCGTATTTCGGATCATAGGAAACCTCTACCAGATGCTTCTTGACCGCATCCCGGATGGTCAGATCGATATCCAACTGCGTCTTGCAGCGCTCGATCAAAGAACGGGTCATGATCGTCACGATCTCCTTCATATCCTCCTTATTCAGGGAACGGAATACGATCGTCTCGTCAATTCGATTTAAGAACTCCGGCTTAAAGATGCGTTTTACCTCTTCCATAACGCCGTTTTTCATAAATTCATAACTATTCTTCTCATCTTCGACCGATGCAAAGCCCAGTTTCTTCGGCTCAACGATTGCCTGCGCTCCGGCATTGGAGGTCATAATGATGATCGTATTTTTGAAACTAACCTTGCGTCCCTGAGAATCCGTAATATGTCCGTCATCCAAGACTTGAAGTAAAATGTTAAATACATCCTGATGTGCTTTTTCAATCTCATCAAAAAGAACGACCGAATACGGATTACGGCGCACTTTTTCACTCAACTGTCCGCCTTCTTCGTGTCCTACATATCCTGGCGGTGAACCGATCATCTTGGATACGCTGTGCTTTTCCATATACTCCGTCATATCAACGCGGATCATTGCTTTTTCGACTGCCTCTGCCAAAGCCTTGGAGATCTCTGTCTTCCCAACACCTGTCGGTCCTAAGAACAGGAAGGAACCGATCGGGCGGTTTGGCTCCTTGAGACCTACACGTCCTCGTCTGACCGCACGCGCTACAGCACTGACCGCATCTTCCTGTCCTACCACTCTCTTATGCAGGGTCTTTTCCAAATTGCGCAGGCGAACAGCTTCTTTTTCATTTAATCTGGATACCGGGATCTTGGTCCAGATAGAAACCACCTGTGCAACATCATCCTCTGTCAGAACTAACTGCTGTTTGTCTTTTCTGTGTTCGTATCTCTTTCGCAAAGACTTTATTTTCTTTTCCAGAGTCGCCTGCTGTTTGCGGCAATCAGATGCTCCTTGCACATCCCCTGCCATCAGGCATTCTTCTACACCGCGAGCCGCCTCCTTGCACTCTTCTTCCAAGGTCAGCATCTGATCCGGTGCTTTCACTTCCATCAGACGTAATCTGGCAGCCGCTTCATCCACCAGATCAATCGCCTTATCCGGCAGGAAACGATCTGCGATATAACGCTGCGACATTGTCACCGCAGCATGGACCGCTTCGTCCGAAATCGTAATGCCATGGTGCTTTTCATAGCGTTCCTTGATGCCTTGCAAGATAGCCTCTGTCTCTTCTTCAGTCGGTTCTTCCACCGTGACCGGCTGGAATCGGCGTTCTAGGGCGGCATCTTTTTCTACATATTTGCGGTATTCTGCGATCGTAGTCGCACCGATGATCTGGATCTCGCCTCTTGCCATTGCCGGCTTTAAGATATTGGAAGCGTCGATCGCACCTTCTGCACCACCTGCACCGATGATCGTATGCATCTCATCTATGAATAATATGATATTTCCTGCCTGCATCACTTCGGCGATCACGCGTTTGATACGTTCTTCAAACTCGCCACGATACTTAGAACCTGCCACCATACCGGACAGATCCAGTGTCATCACGCGTTTATCGGCCACAGAATCCGGCACCATGCCTAACTGGATCCTCTGTGCCAAGCCTTCCACGATCGCAGTCTTTCCAACACCCGGTTCCCCGATCAGGCATGGGTTGTTCTTGCCCCTGCGGCTCAAAATCTGGATCACACGCTGAATCTCACCCTCTCTGCCGACAACCGGATCCAACTTGCCCTGCCGTGCCATATCTGTCAGATCTCTGGCATATTGATCCAAGGTAGATGTCTCGCCGGCACCGCGTTTTCTTCTCTTATTGGCATTATTTTCTCTATATGTAATGCCTTCTCTTCCCATAGCAGAGATCAACTCTGCGAATAATTTCTGTGTATCTACGGACATGGATGCCAAGATGCGTGCGCCCGCTGTATCCTGCATACGCACCATGGCAAGCAAAAGATGCTCTGTACCGATCTCATCCATACCACATGCAATGGCTTCCTGTTCTGCCTGTGCCAGCATCTGATCTAACTTTGGTGTATTGCCGTCCCATTCTGCAACAGCGATACCGCCTTCCGGCGAGATCAGTTCTTCGATCAGGTCGATCAAATTCTTTTCTGATACGCCAAGACCCTGTAAAACCTTGGCAGCCAGACTGTCTTCCTGTCTGACCAATGCGACCAGCAGATGCTCAGTCCCTATATAATTATCTCCCAGACGTTTGGCTAAGCGTTTGGCATCCGCCAAGGCTGCCTGCGCCTGTTCCGTCAACTCCATCATATTATAAAGCCTCCATATTATAAGTCATTTAAATCAAGAATATCCAACTGTGCATCAAGGTCAGCCCCCTTATAGCGGGTATTTTCCTTGCTTTGGAAAGCCTCGGTTCCCTTGATGTCACTGTAGATCGGCTCCTGCGGTGCCGTCTGTCTTTTCTTGTTTGGCTGCGCCTGTAAAGCATCTTCCGAAGCCGCCTTGCCAGCCGTTTCGCGTTTGACCTCCGGCGCTTCCTCTGTCGTCTCGATCTCAGGCTGAGTTTCTTCTGCCTCCATATCTGTCAGATCATCTTCAAAAAGATCATCCTCCAGATCGTCGAACTCGTCCTCTTCTTCCTCACGCAGATTTCTGCGCAGTTTGACAAAGATCGATGTCTTTTCCGCGCCCTGATCCGCATCCTCATCCTCTGCAGGATCATCCATAAGATCTTCTTCTATCGCTTCATCTTCTGCGCCTGCCAGATCCGGATCGTTCGGCTCATCCTCATCCATCCAATCCTCTTCTTCCTCCCTGCGCCTGCGGGATAACAAAAGATTGATGATCACAACCGCAAGTACAACAATAACGAACAAAAGGATCGCTACCAGATAGCGCTGCTTCTGCCATTTTCCAAAATATTCATCACTGCCGGCAGCAGTCGTCACCGGCTCCTCTGCCGTCGTATCCTGTGATAACAGGTCTTCATTCACTCTCTGGAGGCTGCCATCCGTATTATCATACTGGAACCATCCGGTCACGCCGTCCTGATTGGTACCATATACAAAATAGAAATCGCTGTCATCCCCCTCTTTGTAAACAGATAAGGTCTGATCTCCAACGGTCAGTGTTGTCTCTGTAAAAGAATCACGCAAAAGACTATCCGGCGTTGCCAGAACCACATACTGTTCTGCTGTGCCAAGCATGGTAAAAGGTGTCACCTTATTCATGGCTTCGTCATACTGATAAAAGACACCATCCCCTGCCGTGTTATCTGCTCTCTTTAGATAAAGAAGGGTGATCGATCCATTGGATAATTCCCGATAGGCATAGCCATCAATAGTCACTCTGGTACGGCTGAAGCCTGCCGGAATCGCGCTCTCCGGGTAACGCTCGGAAACCACATAGGCAACGCCATCAATGACAAACTGTCCGTCTGCCGCCTGTGTCGCCGTATCCTGTGTATCCTGGGTCTGCTGTGTATTCATATCCCCAGTGCCTCCGGCAACCTGTACGGAAGCAGAACTTCCGGTGATGGTCGGGGATGATACGATCAAAGAGGACTGTCCCTGAGAGGCTGCCGTAAATTGCAAAGTTGCACTCGTCCCCTCAAACGTGATCGTGTTGCCATCCGTCGTATAGGAAGCAGAACTTCCGGCGAACTGCAAAACATCTGCATTGTAGCGCAGACTGATGCTGCCGGACTCTGACGCTGTAACCGTAACCGATAAGGTATCACCGACAGAAAGACTGTCCGCACTCATATGGATCGTCGTTGTCCCCTCCGCAAAACACGGAAAAGACAAGGTCGATAAAAGGGCAAGCACGCCCACAAGCATACCTATGAAATTCTTATGTTTTCTATTCATTATGTTCACCTCAACAAGTCTTCTCAAATGAGTATTCTACATATGAAATTATAGAAAACTATAAGACTTACGTCAACAATTTCTGCATAAGAGTATGCCCCAAATTCCACCAGTCAATACAGAAAAGACTGCCACTAAAATCGTGCTGTTGCATTTTAACAGATCCAGATCCATCCATAAAGCAACTGAAAAAATAATGCTGATCGATACCAAAAGCGCCACCAAGCCACACACCACGATCATTTCCCTGTCTAATCCCTTTTTCTTTGATTCCATCTTTTTCGTCTCCCTTCATTTGATGGGATCATCCTACCATATGTTATGTACCATTAATGTCTCATCTTGTTTTCCTTTTTTATTTTCGTTATGATTACAAGCGGTAATCAAATAATTGATATGAAATAATCAAAAAACGGAGGATTATTACTTATGAAAAACTGCATTGTCGCACAATCCGGCGGTCCGACCGTAGCTATCAACGCCAGCCTTTCCGGCGTGATCGAAAAAGCACATACCAGTGGCTCTTACGATCATATTTACGGATCCCTGCATGGCATTCTTGGCATCTTAAACAATGATATCATCTGCTTTGACGATAAATTAGAAGACGAGACTTTTTTACAGGCACTTGCTACGACGCCTGCCATGTACCTTGGTTCCTGCCGTTATAAACTGCCAAAGATGGCAGACGATATCGAACTCTACGAAAAGATCTTTGCTTTTTTTGAGGCAAATGATATCACCGGTTTCTTTTATATTGGTGGCAATGATTCCATGGACACCGTACTGCAGCTTTCCACTTACGCAAAACTTCATGAAAAATCCGTCACCATTATGGGCGTGCCAAAGACCATTGATAACGATCTGTGTCTGACCGATCATACGCCGGGTTTTGGCTCTGCCGCTAAATATATCGCAACCACCTTGCAGGAGATTGCTTACGACACTTCGATCTATCCTCTGCCAAGTGTAACGATCGTCGAGATCATGGGGCGTGATGCCGGCTGGCTCACAGGTGCCGCTACCCTAGCCAGAACCGATTATGGTTTGGGGCCGGACCTGATCTATCTACCGGAAACAGCCTTTGATACCGAGAGATTTTTAGAAGATGTCAAAGAGATCATGCAAAAGAAACCAAATGTCCTGATCGCCATATCCGAAGGCATCCGCGACAAAGACGGAAAATATATCAGCGCCTCCACCAAGACGCTTGACTCTTTCGGACACAGCCAGTTAAGCGGTGCCGGTAAGACCTTAGAGACTTTGATCGCACACCGCTTGGGCATCAAAGTGCGCTCGATCGAGTTAAATCTGCCGCAAAGATGTGCCGCTCATCTTTCTTCCCTGACGGACATCGAGGAGTCCAAGGAATTAGGACGCACCGCCGTAGCCCATGCCTTAAAAGGAGCCAGCGGTTATATGAGCATTATCCGCCGCGAATCCAACCAGCCTTATAGGGTATCCTACGATATTGCGGATATTTCTCTCATCGCCAACGAAGTCAGATCCGTACCGCGTGATTTCATTAACGCCTCCGGCAACAATGTGACAGAAAAAATGGCAGAATATCTCCGCCCTATCATTGTCGGTCAGCCAAGCCTGACCTACGAAAATGGCATGCCGGTCTATCTGCCGCTGCCGCATCTGTATCCTTCTTTATAAAAAAGAATGTGCCTTAAGCACATTCCTAAATAAATACCCCATAGAGTGCCTTATCTCACAGCACTTCTATGGGGTGATTTTTTACTATATATGAAACCTGCGTTTCATCTCTATTCTGGCAGTACGTCCGCCCAGGATCATTGATCCCAAAAACATGAAAACCGTAACCAAAAAGGCAATATCCGAAACCAGCGGCTGGGTCACGATACCGATACGGATCAGAACCAGCGGTACGATACCGACCAATACCATCGCCACCTGTAGGATCAGATAACTCTGCCAATTCCTACGGTTGATCAGCATAAGGATCGCCAATGCCAGATCCAGCAAAATGATCGCCGCCGGCAGCACGTAACTGACCGACCAGCCGGAAAATCCCAAAAAGGTATCGATCAGAATGATCAAAAGCACGGCACCCGCAACACCGGAAAGAATGCGGATACGATAGCCTGCATTATCCTTTAAGATAATGTAGCCCAGCCACAAGAGGTACGCCAGGGAACAAGTCACGATTTCTCCCCAACGCAGTGTCGGTGTCAGCCAGACATTTAAGGCGATGCAGACACTTGCGATCACAATAAAGGCAAAACTAAAGATCCGATATAAAACGGTCGTCTTGCGCACCCCCGATACTACATCCGGGTAGGTATGTCCTTCTTCCTTTTTCCCATCCAACACCCCACTGCAAAGCGGGCACTTGACGGCATCATCTAAAATCTCTACTCCACAATATTTACACTTACTCATAATATACTCCATTTGTCTCAATCTTTACATCTATCCCATCCTGCGCGATCTGACGGAAAACTCTGCGCTGGATCGCCGTATCCTGCCATGCCGAGGTATAGGTATAGACTAGGGTGTCCTGATAGGATGTGATAGTCGCCTTGAGACTCTGCCCCTTTGAAAAAGATAAAAAAGAATGAACGGTCTGGATATAAGGTTCATATACCTTTTCTACCTTGATATTGCCGATATTGGTCACCGTCGTCGTGTTGGCAAGCGCCGACTGGGTATAGACCAGGCGCATAGCCAGATTTTTCAAAAAGAGCGGCACGGCACGCGCTACGACCATCAGCTCATTGGATACATTGTAGGAAAAGATCTTTTCCAGATGCTCCTTGTTGATCTGTGCACGCAGACTGTCTTTTGTAATGGTAAGGATCTCCGCAAAGGTATATTCGTTTTTTTGCGGTGCAAATTCTGCAGACACCATGACAAAGAAATTCTTGGTCGTAATGGAATCAAAATACGGACGCAGATTGACCGGAACCGCCACACGAATTGGTCTGTCCTCTGTAATATGGCGATAATTTTCCTGATATGCCGCCCAGATAAAAGTTGCCACCAGATACTCGTTGATGCTGACACCATAAGCATGACATACTTTTTTCAGTTGCGGGATCGGCAGATAGCCATGGATCACACCAAAACCATCGTATGCCAGTTTCTCTCCCTTGATCAGAAATGCCCTCTTGGACTGGTAAACGCTCTTAGACTTTTTCTTATAGTTTTTCAGGAAAGAATCCTCACGGTTCAAAGACGTATCTGCACTGAGCTGATCTCCCTGGGTCTCGCGCAACTTGGGATGTGCCAGACGCAGATACTGATAGGTCAGTTCCCGTAAAAAATTGATGCCTCCCATGCCATCCGTCAGTACATGAAAGACCTCTAAGTTGATACGATTCTTATAATAAGTCACACGGAACATATAACTGTTGTTCTTGGACTGATGGATCAGGCGGCAGGGATAGGTATGCTCCTCATGTACCCGCGGTGCCTTCTTTCCATTTTCTTCAAAATAATACCAAAAAATGCCACTGCGCAGACGCAGGTTAAAGCCCGGCATCTTTGGAAGTACCATATCCAGTGCCTCCTGCAAGAGCCCTTCATCGACCTCTTCTTTCAGCACACAGGAAATACGGTATGTATTTGTCATGCTCTCTCCCGCTATGACCGGAAAGAGATTTGCTGTGTTATCTAATTTGTCCCACCGAATATAATCTTTTGCCATAAATACCCCTTTTCTTCTTTTATCTATTGTGGGTCATATGCAAGGATTAGTCAACCTATATTTTTGCATATGAAAGAATGAAAAAAGGCTCACCCCTACATTTGTAAGGATGAGCCTATTGATTTACCTATACCAATCTTATAAGAAGATATACTTGAGTACAAAGAGTACTGCCAGGATATACATAAGTGGATGGATCTTCTTAGCCTTACCAACAACGATGTTGATAACAACGTAAGAGATAACACCTACTGCGATACCTTCTGAAATGCTGTAAAGAAGTGGCATTGCGATCATGCAAAGGTATGCCGGAATGGATTCTGCCGGATCATTAAAGTCGATATCAACAACAGCAGATACCATCAAAAATCCTACAAAGATCAAAGCCGGTGCAGTTGCAAATCCAGGAATGGTTGTAAATACCGGAGCAAAGATGATTGCCAGTAAGAATAAGAAACCTGTAACTACAGATGCAAGACCTGTTCTTGCGCCTTCAGATACACCTGAAGAACTCTCTACGAAAGTAGTTGTTGTAGATGTACCAAGGATAGCACCTGCAGAAGTTGCGATAGCGTCTGCCAAAAGTGCTGGCTTGATTCTCTCTAACTTTCCGTTCTCATCCAACATATCTGCCTTGTTGGCAACACCGATCAGGGTTCCGATCGTATCAAACATATCTACGAACAGGAATGCAAAGATGATAACAACGAAGTCTAAAGCATTGACTCTGCCCATATCTGCCTGGAAGCACTGACCAAAGGTCTCTCCCAAAGAACTGAAGTCGAAACTTACCCACTGGGTTGGGATCAAAGAATAGAATCCTGCATCAACATCAACGGTATAGATCCCTGTCAACTGACAGATGATACCAAGGATCCATGTAGCGAAGATACCAATGAGGAAAGATCCCTTAACATTCTTGATATGTAAAACAGCAATGATGATCAGACCGATCACACAGAGCAATGCTGCGATACCTACGGTGTGGAAATTCTCTGTGAAGTTTACAACGGTAACCAGCGTAGAGTCACTGTTTACAACAATGTGTCCGTTCTGTAAACCGATGAATGCAACGAAAAGTCCAATACCAACAGATACGCCCTTTTTCAACTGCATTGGGATGGCATTAAAGATAGCCTCACGCACATTGGTAAGAGAAAGTACGATAAAGATGATACCTTCTGCAAATACTGCCATAAGAGCGATCTTCCAATCATATCCCATGGTTCCGCATACGGTGTATGCAAAGTAAGCATTCAGTCCAAGTCCCGGAGCAAGTGCAAATGGATAATTTGCTAAAAGTGCCATGCAAAGGGTTCCGATAAATGCTGCGAGTGCAGTTGCCATAACAATCGCGTTTGCGTCCATGCCGGATGCAGAAAGGATTGAAGGATTGACTGCCAAGATGTAAGCCATTGTCATGAATGTGGTAAGACCACCGATGACTTCTGTCTTCACATCAGTGTTGTTCTCTTTGAGTTTGAACATTTTTTCTAACATGTTTTCCTCCTATTACTACGTGTCTTGCACGCGTTATCGTGGGCAGGTAAGGATGCGTTCTGCCCTTGTTCAACCAGATGATTATACTTGAAAAACCGCCCTTTTTCAAGATAAAGTGACAAAGGGATAAAAATATGTCCCATTATTTATCCTTATGTTTTTTATCAGCCATTCTTATAAATATATAACTCTGCTTTAATTTTTATAATCTTGCCTTATGAGTACCTTGTCACAAAGTCGCCACCATGCTATACTTATGAGCGTGTATGTAATCACAGGTTCGGACAATTTTGTCCCTCAAATACATAAGCAAATATTATATAGGAAGGAACACATTATGAAAATCGGATTTGACAATGACAAATACCTGCATATGCAGTCAGAGCACATCAAAGAACGCATCAACCATTTCGGAGACAAACTGTATCTGGAATTTGGCGGCAAATTGTATGACGACTACCATGCATCCCGCGTTCTGCCGGGCTTCATGCCTGACTCCAAACTGCGTATGCTCCTACAATTAAAGGATCAGGCAGAGATCGTGATCGCTATCTCCGCCGGAGCCATCGCCTCCAATAAGATCAGGGGCGATCTGGGCATCACCTACGACGAGGATGTACTTCGTCTGATGGATGTCTTTCGCAGTTTTGGGCTTTATGTCGGCAGTGTTGCCATCACCCAGTACACCGGTGAAGCAGCCGCTGATGAATTCCGCCACCACTTAGACTCTCTGGGAGTTCCTTCTTATATCCTCCACAAGATCGACGGCTATCCAAGCAACATCGAGCATATCGTCAGCGATGAGGGTTTTGGAAAGAACGACTATATCAAAACCAGCCGTCCACTCGTTGTCGTAACGGCACCGGGTCCGGGAAGCGGCAAAATGGCAACCTGTCTTTCCCAGTTATATCACGAACACAAACGCGGTGTTTCTGCCGGATATGCCAAGTTTGAGACTTTCCCGGTATGGAATCTCCCACTCAAGCACCCGGTCAATATCGCTTACGAAGCCGCTACAGCTGACTTAAACGATGTCAACATGATCGATCCTTTCCATCTGGAATCCTATGGAAAGACCACAATCAACTACAACCGTGATGTGGAGATCTATCCGGTATTAAAGGCCATGTTTGAGCGCATCTACGGCACTTGCGCTTACCAGTCTCCGACAGACATGGGCGTGAATATGGTCGGCAACTGCATCAGTGATGATGAGGTCTGCCGCGAAGCCGGAAAGGCTGAGATCATCCGCCGTTATTATACTGAGATCTGCAATATCAAAAAGGGACTTGGTTCTAAAGACGCACTCTACAAGATCGAACTTCTGATGAAGCAGGCAGAGATCTCTCCTGCTGACAGAAAGGTTGCTGTCGCAGCCATGGAAGTAGAAAATCAGACACACCAGCCTGCCGTTGCCATCGAGTTGGATGATGGCAGTATCATCGATGGAAAGACCTCTGATCTGCTCAGCGCACCTGCTGCTGCCCTCTTAAATGTCTTAAAGGAATTGGCAGGGATCGACCATGAGAAACTTTTGATCTCGCCGGAAGCCTTACAGCCGATCAGCCGTCTGAAAAAGAATTATCTCGGGAGCAATGATGCCAGCCTGCACAGTGACGAAGTGCTGGTAGCCTTATCCATCAGTTCCAATACCGATGCCAATGCCAAGGCTGCTTTTGACCAGTTGCCAAACTTAAAGACCTTAAATGTACATTCTTCTGTTATGTTGGATGAAGTGGACGAACAGATCTTCAAGAAACTGGGCATGTATCTGACCTGCGAACCAAAGACAAAGGTAAAATAATAATCTTTTGCGGTATAAAAAAGCCGATCCCCTGCATGATAGCATGCACGGGATCGGTATTTTTTTTACCTGTTTCTATAAAAGACTTGCCTTGATAAACTCTGCAAAGAGTGGATGTGGCTTGTTCGGACGGCTCTTAAATTCCGGGTGGAACTGTACACCCACATGGAATTTGTTGCCGGATACTTCTACTGCCTCCACGATCGCATCGTCCGGTGAAGTACCACTGATCGTCAGACCCTTTTCTGTCATCAGATCACGATAAGCATTGTTGAACTCAAAACGATGTCTGTGGCGCTCGTCAATATTTTCCTTGGCATAAGCACGTTCCAAGGTCGTACCAGCCTTGATCTTACATGGATAAGAGCCCAGACGCATGGTACCGCCCTTTCTAAGAACTGCCATCTGTTCTTCCATAAGGTCAATGACCAGATGCTCGCCACCCGGATTGAACTCACCGGAGTTAGCATCCTCTAAGCCGCACACATCTCTGGCAAACTCAATGGCTGCCACCTGCATACCCAGACAGATGCCAAGATATGGCACATCATGCTCTCTGGCATACTGGCAGGCTAAGATCTTGCCTTCCACACCACGATCTCCAAATCCGCCCGGTACCAAAATACCGTCCAGACCGGATAAGATTTCTTCTACATTATCCTTGGTGATCTTCTCACTATCGATCCACTCGATCTCCACCTTGGCATCATTGGCATAACCGCCATGCAAAAGTGCCTCATGCACAGACAGATAAGCGTCATGCAGGGCTACATATTTACCTACGATAGCGATCTTGGTCGTCTTGGTCAGATGATCGATGGTATCGACCATCTTTTCCCAACCTGCCAGATCCGGTGTCTTATCCTCGATCTGTAAGCGGCGGCATACCACGGTATCCAGACCATGCTCATGCAGCATAAGAGGTGCCTTATAAAGGCAGTCCATGGTATCATTTTCGATCACGCAATCCTTTGGCACATTACAGAAGAGGGAGATCTTGTCCTTGATGCTCTGCTCCAACGGACGGTCTACACGGCATACAATGATGTCCGGTGCGATTCCCAAGGACTGCAATTCCTTTACGGAATGTTGGGTCGGCTTTGACTTATGTTCGTTGGAACCGGAAAGCCATGGTACTAAAGTCACATGGATAAAACAGCAGTTTTCCCTTCCACGCTCCAGTGATACCTGACGGATAGCCTCCAAAAACGGCTGGCTTTCAATATCTCCCGTCGTTCCACCAATCTCTGTGATCAAAACATCTGCATCGGAACTCTCTGCCCCCATATAGATAAAGCGCTTGATCTCCTCGGTAATATGTGGGATCACCTGTACGGTCTGTCCTAAGTATTCACCCTTTCTCTCACGGTTTAAGATATTCCAGTAGACCTTACCACTGGTCAGGTTGGAATACTTGTTCAGATTTTCATCGATAAATCTCTCATAATGTCCCAGATCCAGATCTGTCTCCGCGCCGTCATCTGTCACGAAAACCTCGCCATGCTGGTATGGGCTCATGGTTCCCGGATCTACGTTCATATAAGGATCCAGCTTTTGTGATGCCACCTTGTAGCCACGCATTTTCAAAAGTCGTCCCAGCGATGCTGCCGTAATGCCCTTTCCTAGTCCTGATACTACTCCACCGGTTACAAATACATGCTTTGTCATAAAATTCTCCTTCCTCTTTTTTAGCCATAGGTATGCACGATATCCTGTGCGATCTCCAAACGACTCATTCTCTTATCCATTGCCTGTCTTTCAATATATTTATGCGCATCCTCCTCTGACATCCCACAATAGGAGATCAAAAGACATTTTGCGCGCGATACTGTCTTTAAACTATCCAGTTTTTTCTGTAATTTTGCATTTTCTTTTTGTGCCATTGTGATACGTCTTTGTGCGACCCTGGCAAGTTTTAGGGCGCTCCAGAACATCTGCCTGCTGATCGGCTTGCTGACGGTGATCACACCGTAATCCTCCACCCGATCCATGATCTCCTCGCTGTATTCCGCTTTGACAAACAAAATGACCTGACAGATATTTTTCTCCGCAATGTCGATCGACAACTGCTCGCCGGATTCCTTACGCAGGGGTGCATTGATCAGACACAGATCAAAATCTTTGTCGACCAGCATGCGTCTGGCTTCCTCGCCGCTATCCACCACGGTGATCTCTTTATAATCATTTTGCATCAGAAAATCGCGAAAGAACTCGATGCCCTTGGGCGCATCACATACGATCAATGCTTTGTCCATCCGCGCATCCTCCCTTCATAAAAATGAATTGCTTACATTGCCTCCTGCTCGATCACTTCTATGAAACGATTTGCGATGTCCTTGCATGGACTATTCTGTAAAAATGCACTCTTCTTGGCACATTCTACCGCCTCTGTCAAAGACAAAGGCAGCTTATCGTAGGATGCTTTTTCCTCATCCTTTACCAGACGGCTGCTCTTATCCACCGGCGATGGCAGAATCTCTTTGCCACGCACCCCGGCAAGCCCTGCCTGGATCACGATGGCAAATGCCAGATAAGGATTGATTCCGGAATCCGGCGAACGCAGTACAAAACAGGTACGCTTGCCCTGCACGATCGGCACACGCAAAAGACGTGACCGGTTCTGGGCTGACCAAGTAATATACTTTGGTGCTTCGTTCTCTCCAAAACGCTCATACGACTGCTTCTGGGTATTTAAAAATAAGGTAATATCACGCATACGGTGGAAAACGCCTGCCATAAAGTGTTCGGTAAACTTCGGATCGATCTCATCCATATTGACGCCGTTTTTCCATGTGGAGATCTTCATATGCAGACCATTGCC
>ERZ791680.1399-NODE-1399-length-15617-cov-6.367755_pt1 | contig 15617 bp, 14 predicted proteins | sample MGYA00510051_ERZ791680 | MGnify/ENA primary metagenome ERZ791680 (study PRJEB30046, sample SAMN00715238) | human gut metagenome | study: EMG produced TPA metagenomics assembly of the A metagenome-wide association study of gut microbiota in type 2...
TTGAAACAATCGTTGGTTTGCAAACTGACAAACCTTTAAAACGCGCTATGTTCCCTTATGGTGGCTTGCGTACCGCAAAATCCGCTATTGAAGAATACGGCTTCAAAATGGATCCGCAAACAGAAGACTTCTTCAAAAAGCATCGTAAAACTCATAACGATGGTGTATTTGATGTGTACACACCAGAAATGCGTGCCGCTCGTACAGCTCACATCGTAACTGGTTTACCTGATGCTTACAGCCGTGGCCGTATCATCGGTGACTATCGCCGTATCGCGTTGTATGGTGTTGATTACCTTATCGAAGACAAAAAAGAACAATTTAGCATCACAATGGGCGATATGCTTGAAGATGTAATTCGCGATCGCGAAGAAATCCAAGAACAAATTCGTTCCTTGAAGGAATTGAAAGAAATGGCTGCGTCTTATGGTTACGATATTTCTGGACCAGCTAAAGACGTTAAAGAAGCTATGCAATGGATCTACTTCGGCTACCTTGGCGCTATTAAAGAGCAAAACGGTGCTGCTATGTCCATCGGTCGTAACTCTACATTCCTCGACATCTACGCAGAACGTGACCTTCGCAATGGTACATATACAGAAGAACAAATCCAAGAATTCGTAGATCATTTCATCATGAAATTGCGTATGGTTCGCTTCGCACGTATCCACGAATACAATAACTTGTTCACAGGCGATCCTGTGTGGACTACAGAATCCATTGGTGGTATGGGTACTGACGGCCGTACATTGGTTTCCAAAATGTCCTTCCGTTACCTACATACATTGACTAACCTTGGTCCTGCTCCAGAACCAAACCTCACTGTATTGTGGTCCCCTCGCATGCCTATCGGCTTCCGCCGTTTCTGTGCGAAACTATCCATTGAAACATCTTCTATCCAATACGAAAATGACGACTTAATGCGTCCTAACTCTGGTGATGACTACGCTATTGCATGTTGCGTATCCCCAATGCGTATTGGTAAAGAAATGCAATTCTTCGGTGCTCGTTCCAACTTGGCTAAATGCTTGCTATATGCAATCAATGGCGGCGTTGATGAAAAATTGAAAAAACAAATTGGTCCTAAATACCGCCCTATCACTTCCGAATACTTAGAATTTGACGAAGTATGGGAAAAATTCGACGACATGATGGAATGGTTGGCAGGCGTATATGTAAACGCATTGAACATCATTCACTACATGCACGACAAATATGCTTATGAAAAACTAGAAATGGCATTGCATGACCGCAAGGTAACTCGTTGGTTTGCAACTGGTATCGCTGGTTTATCCGTGGTAGCTGACTCCTTGTCCGCTATTAAATATGCTAAGGTAAAACCTATTCGTGACGAAAACGGCATCGCTGTTGATTTCGAAATCGAAGGTGACTTCCCTAAATATGGTAACGATGACGATCGTGTAGATAGCTTGGCAGCAAAAGTTGTTTCCACATTTATGAACAAGATTCGTAAACATCCTACATACCGTCAATCCGTTCCTACTATGAGCTTGTTAACAATTACTTCCAACGTAGTATATGGTACAGCAACAGGTTCTACACCAGACGGCCGTAAAGCCGGTGAAGCTTTCGCTCCTGGTGCTAACCCAATGCATGGTCGTGACACTCACGGTGCTGTTTCTTCGTTGGCATCCGTAGCAAAAATGCCATGGCGTGATAGCTCCGATGGTATTTCCAATACCTTCTCTATCATTCCTGACGCATTAGGTAAATCTGGTGAAACATTTGTGTCCGTCAGCGACTTTGATATTGAGTTAGATCCATCTCAATTGCCTAACTCCAATACAAACTTCGCTTGCAGCGAACCGAATGTTACTATAAAGGAAGATAAATAACGTCTTCCATAGTATCTGTGTGCTTTCACCGGCACCGATACGAGTGTTAGTCTTGGTTGAAAGGAGGCAATACCCATGAGCAACCAACAACAAGTTGATAACTTGGTAGAGTTATTGGATGGCTACTCCCAAAAAGGCGGTCATCATTTGAACGTTAACGTGTTCACTCGTGAAACATTGTTAGACGCTCAAAAACATCCTGAGTTGTACCCTCAATTGACTGTTCGTGTATCTGGTTACGCAGTACACTTCAACAAATTGACAAAACAACAACAGGACGAAGTTATTTCCCGTACATTCCATCAACAAATCTAATCGAGGTTTCCTATGACTGGACGTATTCATTCGATTGAAACGATGGGTACGGTTGATGGTCCAGGCATGCGCATGGTGGTTTTTCTCCAAGGATGCCCCATGCGTTGTGCTTATTGCCACAATCCCGATACATGGAATGAAACTAGCGATGATGTTAAGTTCATGACTGTGGAGGAGTTGTGGGACCAGTACGAACGTAACCGCCAATTTTATACTAATGGTGGTATCACCGTCACAGGTGGGGAAGCTCTAATGCAAATCGACTTTGTTACTGAGCTTTTCACATATTTCCGTGAAAGAAACGTCCATACCTGTTTAGATACAAGTGGAATTTGTTTTGATCCCCACCAAGAGGTAGCATACCGTAAATTACTCAGTGTCACTAGTCTCGTCATCCTAGATATTAAAGAAATCGATCCTGATAAACATCTGTGGTTAACAGGCAAACCGTTAGAGCCCATTCTTGGGTTTGCTCGATTGACGGCAGACGTAGAAGTTCCAATATGGGTTCGTCACGTAGTGGTTCCTACGATTACAGATAACGCAGATCATCACTATCGTCTAGGCTTTTTCCTAGGATCTCTGAAAAATTTACAAGCCGTTGATTGCTTACCATATCATGTTATGGGTACTGCTAAATATAAGGAGTTAGGTCTCACCTATCGCCTAGAGGGCATACCGGCCGCATCAAAAGATATAGCGGCTAAAGCGACAAGAACCGTGGTGGAAGGCATCAAGGCCTATCGACGCCATTGGTGGAGTCCCATCAAAACACAACATCAATCATAATCAAGTTTGAGGATAACTACCTCCCTTGATATATATACATATATATACCAAGACTTGATCTATGATAGCCCTAAACAATAGAGCCGCCCCCACACAACCGGGGACGGCTCTTATTGTATTTATTTAGATACTACATTAATAGGTTCACCTTTAAAGAAGGCTTGTACATTGTCACGAATGATACCTACCAAGCGTTGACGTGTTTCTAGACCTTTCCAACCCATATGAGGTGTGATAATAACATTATCTAATGTATACAGAGGGCTATCCTCTACTGGAGGTTCTACCTCTTGTACATCAAGACCTGCGCCTGCAATACGTTTAGCCGCTAATGCTTCACAAAGGTCGGCTTCATTAATAAGAGGACCACGACCTGTATTGACGATAACAGCATTTGGCTTCATCTTAGCGATGGTTTCTTTATTAATCATGTACTTAGTTTGGTCATTCAATGGGCAATGCAATGTAATATAATCACTATTTGCTAGTAATTCATCAAGGCTTACATAACGAATACCGTCACCATCAGCCTTTGGTGTACGCGTATGGATTAAGATATTCATACCAAGTGCTTTAGCTACTTTGATCACTTCCATACCAATGTGGCCAGCACCAACAACACCTAATGTTTTACCATTCACTTCTGTGTGGCTCACTTGCAAATATTTTGTAAAGTTGCTGCGATCACCTTTAGCGAGCATACCGATTTGTTGTTGCATTGTAGATGCAAAATTGAGGATCATCATGATTACCGTATGCGCTACACGCTCTGTGCTATACGCTGGAATGTTGCACACAGTGATCCCTCGTTCCTTTGCTGCATTAAGATCAATATTGTTATAGCCTGTACCTGCTTCAACGATGAGCTTTACTGTATCTGGGAATTGTGAAAGTAACTCAGCATTAACAGGAAGCTCTTTTGTTACTACTACACGAGCCCCTTGGATACGCTCAATAAGCTCTTCATTTGTACTGTCGTCATAAACCTGTACATCATTAGATAATATGGAGAAATCTAATGCATGGTCATAATTCATTTTACCTGCGTTTACTACTACTACACGTTCGCTCATGGGAACCTCCTACATAGATGCTATATTATATATTTATTAATTCCAAACCTACAAGTAATCTGGCTATGTTCACGATGTTAGATGACTACAATTTTGTCTAAATCATTCATAACCAATCTATTAGCTAGAAAAAGCATATATCATACCCTACTATAAATTATACTATTATTTATATAAATTTATACTATTAATATCACAGCTAACTATATTAATTAGTATACTTTCACAATTATTGTATATAATATATGCAGAAAAGCTATAAAATTCAAAATAATACCAATATTTCTGTATAAAACTTTCACAAAAGTATTGTTTAATTCCCCAAAAGTTATAAAATAAAAGTAATGTTATATAGAATTGAGGAATACCATGAGACCCACCTATTTGACCATAAATACAAGTCTCGTTCGCGAGAACTTGCGCAAAATTAAAGATAGTTTACCGGAATGGAGCACATCTACAGCTGTTATCAAGGCCAATGGCTATGGCCACGGCAGCGTTATGATGGGCCGTATAGCCGTTGAGGAAGGTTATGAATCCTTAGCCGTTGCCATTCCTGAAGAATCTGTACCACTTCGCAATGCAGGTATTATGGTACCAATCTACCTACTAGGTCTCACACGCCCACAATCTTTTGAGCTTGTAGCAGACACGAATTCCATCCCTGCTGTATGCGAATCTACCGATTTAGATGCCCTCGATAAAGTAGCAGACAACCATGATATGATTATTCGCGTTGCTGTTGCTGTTGATACAGGCATGCATCGTATCGGTATCAAACCAGAGGATGCAGTAGAGTTTATAAAACGCGTTGAATCCTATGAAAACCTTGAAGTAGACGGTTTCTTCTCCCATATGAGTAATGCTGATGCGGCCGATCAAAGCCACGCTCATGGGCAGGCACAAAAATTCCATAAAATGGTAGACGAAATCCGTGCCTTTAGACCTGATGCGGATTATCGATTCTCCCTTGCCAATAGTGCTGGATTGTTATCTGTAAAAGATAGCTTATTTACCGATGCACGTCCTGGCATTATTCAATACGGTATTATGCCATCCCTTGATGTACCAAATCGCTTGGGTTTGAAACCAGTTCTCTCCTTCCATAGCGAAGTAGTACATGTACAGCATTTGGAAGCTGGCGAAGGCATTGGCTATGGATCTACCTATGTAACACCTGAACCAATGACGATTGCAACCATCCCTGTAGGCTATGCAGATGGATATCCTCGGAGCTTATCTAATCGTGGTACAGTCCTCATTCATGGTACACGTTGCTCTGTAGTGGGCCGCATCTGTATGGACCAATTCATGGTGTCCGTGCCTGATACAATTACTGTACAGCCTGGTGATAAGGTTGTGCTCTTAGGTTCTCAAGGTCATGAAAGCATCTCTGCCCTAGAGATTGCTGCCCTTGCCTCTACGATTCCATATGAAATCTTCTGTGGTTTCTCTGAGCGCGTACCTAGACAATACATATAAAGACTAATTATTTTACTAATAGCAAAGGCCTCATATACAAGAAGCGCAGATATACATTATCGTATCTGCGCTTTTTTATGTTTTCAGCACTTATGAAACTTACAACATGTATATATTTATATTAATATTATTACCTAGAAAAAAGCCCGTAGTACATGCAGCGGTCTACATGTATTACGGGCTTTCCTGCTCTCCTATACCTAGCGTACTGTAAAGCAGTTACGTTCTTATTGTGAGAGAGAGTATTATATACCAAGTATATAATCTTATGATTGGGAGGGAACCACAATGCATAAGGGGCCCTCTGAACGACAGACGGCATAGGAGAGAGTCAATGTTTGTCTATCCAATCCAGAGGGCTGCGTGTGTGTAATTGTTTATTGTGTGTGTAAGTGTATTGTGTATGTGTGTTGTGTATGTGTGTAAGTGTGTATAGTATTATGTGTTTAGTGTTCGTGTATTAAAGGGGTTTGCTTTACAGTAGGATAGGCTTAGGATTAGCTTATTTTACGGCCATACCTGTTTTAGCATCCAATGCAATGGATACAGGTTTGTTTTGTGCATCATGGAACTCTACAGTATATATAGGTTTACCATTTTGGTTCACTACAGACCAAGAGTTAATACCAGTTGCTACATTGCCAGTTTGTGCGAAGGCTGCATTGATCGCCACATGTGGAGGTAACACAGTACCAGCATCAATAGCACTAGCTTCCATGGATGCATCATATGCTTTAGGAGTACCTTCAGTTACATTACCAGTTGCCACATCTAGAGTCATGGAATGGGCACCACTAGCATTGAAACCGTCTACTTCATAAATAGCAGTTTTGTCGGCAGCTTTGAAGGATACTTTAGTAATCTTAGAGTCGCCATATTTATTTTCAAATTGATCGATTAAATAATTCGCACCAATTACGAAAATACTATTTTGATCGACTACGCCTGCTTGCTTACTTGTTGTGCTAGGTTGTGATTTTCCACTTTTAGAGTTTTTTTTTCCTCTTTAGTAGTTTCTTTTTTGTCAGCTTTTTTATCTGCTTTTACTTCTTTAGTTTCTTTTACAGCTTTATCAGCTTTAACTGCTTTGTCAGCTTTTACTTTAGGCGCTTTGTGTGCTTGCGCTTTTTTAGTATTTTTTTCGTCTTTATTAGCTTCTACTTTTTTATCTGCTGCACGTACTACTTTAGCTTCGCTAGGAGCTTTTGCTACTGCTGCAGTTTCAATTGTAGGAGTTGCTGCTGCTGGATTAGCTGCTGCTGGAACTACAGTGTCTTGAGCAACTGGAGCTTTTACATCTTGAGTTGCTGTTGGAACTGGTGTAATATCTTTAGCTGTTGGTGTAGCTGGAGTCACTTCAACTTTAGCTGCTGTAGGTACTACTTTAGCAGCTGGAGTTACTTCTACTTTAGCTACTGTAGGAGCTGCTTCTGTTTTAGCTGCTGGAGTCACTTGAATGGTAGGAACTACTTGATGAGTAGCAGGTTCTGCGACAGGAGCTGCAGTAGCTGTTACCTCTTGAGTTACAGGAACTGGTGTTGCTTGTTCAGCTGCTGTTACTGCTACAGTAGCACCAAATACGCCAGCTACTGCTAAAGCAATACTGCTTTTTAAAATAGATTTTTTCATAATATCCTCCTTGATAATCCATATATATGCAAAATTACGCATATATATTTTAAACCAACTCGGTGTTACCGTTATATTTCCAAAACATATATCTAGCGTGGACTGTAGATATATAGTCTGGAAATTCCCGATATATTTGAGTTCTGTCTTTTGACTGGACACATATTATCCATAATCTATGAAATAAAAATGTAGAACCCATCGGTCTAGCTTATTTTGGGGTGAGAATAAAATGAATTTATATGTAATTTAAATGAAATTCTATAGTATTCGATTTGCAATTAAGTATTCTATGAATCAAATCTAAAAAGCTATATATCCCATGTATAAAGGAACCACGGCCTCTCATTGTACTTCTCATAATCTAAACATCCCATTTCATGAGCAAACTTTCACAAAAAAAGCTCCTTAAAACTATCATTTACTACAAAAAAGACAGTTTTAAGGAGTTTAATTGTTATATTTAAAATAATAAGCCCTTAACTATTAAGTTGTATTTACTAATTATAGAAAGGTTTAATCATCAAATTTAACAGATAATAAAGTACCATTCATAGCATCAATTCGTACATCTACCTCTTTGTCACCTTCTGTTCCGAAGCTAACTTTGTATACTATTTTACCTTTATCATACTGTACAGACCACTCATTAAGGCTTGTCGCTTTGCCTTGTGTTTGAGCATACGCAAAATTAACTACTGCTGCTGGCGGTAAGATTTCACGAGGATCAAAGGATTTTTTCTTTAACGATTTATGGAAGTCGCCTTCACGTTTTTCAAAGATTTGATTTGTTGCATAGATATAAGTAAGCTCATACTTGCCACTTTCATCAAAACCTTCTACATCATATCTAATTTGACCACCATCTGCATCAAAAGCGATTTCAGTGATAGCTGCATTTGGATGATTCTGAATAAATGCATTTAATAAACCATTGGCACCTACAATCGCTGCATGGTTTCCATCAACAACGGCAACAGTTGGTTCTACCGCTACTAAATGGGCTGCACTTGCATTTGGCATACCAAACACTGCTGCCAAGGCTAATACAAGGCTACCTTTTACAAATAAGGATTTCATAGGCTCCTCCATCTCTCAAACAGGACCATAGTGTGTATATATACAATTATACACTAAATCGATACGATTTATTAATCTTTATTTATAATATTAATGCATAGACAACTCCCCTATGATACAATGCACGTAGAATATTTTTTACTACAAGTGAGCCGATTATGATTTCATTATATCCTACTATATATCACACATTTCAATGCAAAGCAGATCGATGTGAAAATACATGTTGTCAACTTTGGACCATCGATATCGACAAGGTCACTGCTGAGCGCTATCACACCATGACAGGCCCTCTTGGTGAAAGCTTACGCCAAGCTATCACTGTGGATGATGAAGGCAGCCATTTCGTATTTTCTAAAGCGCAACCAATGTGTCCGTTACTCAATGAAAACGGTCTCTGTAAGGTTGTGCTCGAACTCGGTGAAGAAGGCCTATGCGATACATGCCACATGCACCCACGATTCTATAAATATATTGAAGACCTCGAACTATGTGGGGTTGGTCTATCCTGTGAAGCATCGGTTGAACTACTTGCAGAGGATACTCAATCTGATCAGGTAATCTTTACCATTGAAGACGATAACGGCGAATTTAGTCCTGACGAGCGTTTAACTATTCAGAATATATTTGAATTATTAGCCTTTGATATAGATTCATCATACTTTCAATACAGCCCAAATCCTGATGTACAGTATTATAAAAAACTATTAGAGCTATATAGTACAACAGAGCCTATCGATGAAGAATGGACTGCGCAAATCAATGCATTATCTCATGATATGGACAATCTCATTACCTCTGTACAAACCTATATCGCCAATCATGATATGGGCCTATTTTACAAGGTGTTCCAATATATTTTGTATCGCCAAATCGATATGCTAGCAGACTATTCTTTGGAAGCTATCCTCTCCTACGCAAAGGATGGTGTGGAATATATATTGATGGCTAGTGCTATAGAGGGTTCACCGCTTAAACAAATTGCAAGGTGGTCCCAACAAATCGAATACGATGAAGACAATGTAGACTTACTATTACAACATTATGATTCTCTTCAATAATGACAAACTACTTTTACTAAAATTTCATTCAAAGCAATAAAAACCTCCTAGTATAAAACTAGGAGGTTTTATGTATTTACGCAAATAGTATGCGCATAATCCAGTTATATAAAAGGTTAATAATATATAGAACTACATATACAGCGCCGACTGTAAGAGGCTCTACATTCATAATCCGAGATAAAAGCATAACGGCTACGTAGATAACGGCACCAACGTAGGCTAATGCTAAAGGAACTAATAGGATCATTAAAAATGGCGTAATATAAATGCAAATAATAGATACCAAAATTAATGCTAACCCAAGTGCGCCTGTATAGCCTTCCACATAGGCAGTGCCCATTAATACTTGTTTGAAATCAAATTCACGCTCTAAGAGAACGCTCAATAATTTCCAAAGTATAAAGCTACCTACAAACCAATAGATTCCAAGACCTATGATTTCTCGTAATATAGAGAATATGCCATATACGGCAGGTATAAAGCCAAATAAAAAACCGCCAAAGGTCATAGCCAAAGGTAATAGTATAATGCCTAACGCAAATCCCAAAATATGGGTAGCACACCAACCGGAGAGGCCAGCTTTGATTCCCTTCTCTAAAGTACCAAACCAGAAGATTTCATCGATCCCCTTCTTCGGTGAACGCACCAGCAGGGATATTTCTCGTAAAAATGTCGTATCCATAACTAACTCCGCTCTCAACTACACTATAAGATTAATTATATCATAAATTCCCAGATTTAAATTATATATAATTAATTTTAATATAAATTAAACGACAAAAAAACCGCAAGACTTTCATCTTGCGGTTATACTGCATTACAGTCTTATATTATTTAACTAGGGTATGTACAAATCGGATCCATTGAGGCAATACCGACACTGATAGCAACGCCACAACAAACATAATAATATATGTTTTTACGATACCTAATTCAACATAGCGGCGCATGAGCTGAGCCCCAATAAAGACAGCATAATATTGACTAAACATGGTTACAAGATAGGCCATATTCCCTACATATTTCGGCATAGATAGATAAAATAATATGAGCCCCACTATATGGATCAACACTAATACTACGGTACGCAGTGCATTCGTATAAGCTAAGCCATAGATATAGTTTCGCATCACGCCCCTATAGGTCCCAGTACCACCTAGCAATACTAGTAATCGCCATATAACAAAGGCACCTATGATAATTTGAAAAATTAAAAAGGATGCATTTGCCAAAGCACTAACCAGATCAAAATGTGTGAGACCAGTCATGCGTTTTATGCCTAATGCGGGAGACACAGCTTTCACTATGAACGGCAAAGCATAGGTCGTTACATATAATACAATTGTAGATATTATAAGATTTAGTATAGCTCGAGTATAGGTTCCATTTCTAATAATATTTTGAAAGGATCTGTCACTCAATTTTGTAAATAAATGTAATATGTCCTCATACCAAGTCATAATACTCCTTATATATTATCGAGTTAATGTATATAGCACTTCACATAATAGTGATGCTAAAATAGCAATTAACATAATGCTTAGTCCTTCATAAAAACTGCCATTAATACATGCTCCGGCTATACGCCCCATGGTCTGTAGTAGCAATACAGTACTAAGAATGCATAAAACAATCATGCAAAACCCAATAACGGCTTGCAATAAAATTGGTATGGACGTAAGGATTAACATAATCCCCGCCGTCAGAGTAATCATAGCTACTACTAGTTGAGCAAAGGCCATCATGTGTAAAACACCAGTTACTACGCCACGAATGTAGAACTTACGTTTTTGCAACATAGCGTAACCTAACAAGATACCGGACATAAGCGCCGCTTTTAAAATTACCCACGTAAAGCGACCTACATTCCAAAACTCACGAGGCTTACTTAGCTGCTCAAAAAAGACTTGTATTTCATGCTGCCCTACGGGAAGCGAAAACAATTGCCACTTTACCAAAAGCGATGAATTACGTATAAATGCTCGTATAGCATCTAAATAGACGCTTTCACCAACGATGGTAAATTGATAACATATGAGGGCCAATACCAACATCCATGCAAGCTGTCCATAGGTAACATCATAGTGGTACATGCGCGGATGTTTTTCTTCAATGGGGTTTAATAAGCGATAAACGAACTCTACTAAACCTCCCATCATGCCTCTCACCACCTTTTACACAACAAGAATAGCACCATTCTATATAGAATGATGCATCACACAACACAACGATTACGAATTTATAACAATCATTTTATTTTTAATTCATACTCTGTTCATCATTATAGCACAAAAGCAAGGTATATTCATACCTTGCTTTCATATTTTTCATACTATGTAATTATCTAGATGTAGCAAGCATAACCATGCCTACCAAAATACCAATAAGGACTACTGGAATTAAAGATGCCAAAAGCCCAATACCAAATGTTGCTAGATGTCCCTTTTCGATTTGACGTGCCATAAGTGTTAAGCTCAACCAGAAATACCAAATGTATAACACAATTTCTAAAATAATATAGGTGAAACTAATGATATACAAAAGAGTCTCATCTGCGTAAATATCTAAGCTTAACCCTTGAATGATAAGAATCAAAATCACTTGAATAATCGATAAAACAAGGGATATGAACATAGAATATGCACTTTCATACCAACAAATCTTTAGTATAGACTCATAATTAGTATGAGCACCAAATTTATTAGCCACTGAACTAAAGAGCACTGAATAAATGGCTAATATAGCAAATGCAATTAATGCATAAAAGACTAGTGCAAAAAAGCCTGCCCCAGCCATGACTCCCAACGCAGCTCCTAGCTGTAAAGGTGAAGCACCTAGGGAATAGGACATCCCCGCTTGTATAATCCAACTCACAAGCATACTAATAACAAGCATACCCATGGCACATGCAAACCCTCGGTGAGTTGTACCAAATTCAACAATCTCTGGAATGCCACGTTTAAATGGCGCTCTAATAAGTGCCCAAAGATCTAAATACCATTTTCGTTCCATATGTTCCCCTCCAAATACATCAAAAGCACATATATTTCTATCATTGTATCATAATACACTTTTAAATTAAATATAAATTTATTGTAAATTATGCAAACAAATATAGTAATAAAAAAGTTGATAGACACCTAATAGCATCTATCAACATTTCCATTACATATGTATTTAAAGAGACATAGACAACATAATGCCACCTATGCCAAAGACAAAGGATACGATATAAAATGCAATACCGGTTATCCAAGGACTCAATCCAAATTGCTTAGACATCAGTTGCGCCATGATAATGACATTAAATAGTTCTATGGTGCTTAATCCACCGGATCCGCCTTTAGTATGTAAATCCAAGAAAAGATAAATAGGCGCAGCAAAAAGTACGAAAATCAAATGAATCCAACTAGTAATACAACTATTTAAAAGCATGTCTGCCACAAGTTGCTTATATGTAACCTGCCCCTTAAAGACCTTAAAAATACCATATAAAATACCAGAAGATACAAGAACAAACGCTACAATTCCAAGTACATATCCTATAAGAGGAACTGCTTCAAGTTCTATAGGGCCTATAACCTCCCAAATAAATGTTTTAAAAAATGGACTCTTTGGGAAAATTAGCGTTAATATATATAACCCTATATCAGTTATGATTGCTGATACCACAGCTAATGACAACATATTTTTAACAGTGATAAAACGCATCCATTTTTCTATATATGGGCCAAACAAACCATTCACAATTCTATACCTTATAAATCTTCACTTTTAAACAATTGATATCCTTCAAAATAATAACTATGGTCAAGGCCTTTCATAAATAGTTCTCGATTATTAATATCACTGGTAAGTGCTTTAGATAAAACCGCTTTTATTTCTAAGTCATTTACCGGGCTTCGTTCCATAGCAGACAAATATTGCTCTTTATCAACCTGACTCCAATCGATGGTCTTTTGTAGTTCTGTACACAACATATGATCAAGCCATAATCGCATGCTACGCCCATTACCTTCTCTAAAAGGATGAGCGACATTCATTTCAACATACTTTTCTACAATTTCATCAAAAGTAGATTGCGGCATATCTTCAATGGTTCTAACTGCTTCAGCAAGATACATGACAGGAACAAAGCGGAAATTGCCTTTAGCAATATTCACACTTCGTAATGCACCAGCAAAATCATATATATCTTGGAATAATATAGTATGGATTCTTTTCAAGGTAGTCCACGTACCACTAGGCATATCATTAAGTAAGTTTTCTTCAAACAGTGTTGTTGCTGCTTTTTTACTAATTCGTTCTTCTTCTCTAGCCAATGTTGGGGAATCGGTAATCCCCAATCTATTAGTGATAACCATGTTGGACCTCCTTTTTATTTATTTTCATTATATATATTATACTATAGACATAAAAATTAAAGATATTATAACTTTAAATCTTGCGAACGATAAGTAGAACAAAAAAAGCAGCCTTATAAGGGCTGCTTTTTTGTTCATCTTATTGTAAAGATGCTGCAATTTTTGTAAGGTTTTCATCCATACGTTCTAAGTATGTTTTATTATCTTCGTTGCTTTCGATTGTGTAAATAGTTTCTACCTTAGCACCAACTTCGCTTGCCAAAGTTTTAGATACTTCTGGACTAGCCATTTCTTCTGCAAAGATAGTAGTAATATTGTTTTCTTTACAGTATTTGATGAGTTCAGCCAATTGAGCTGCGTTTGGTTCGCCTTCGGCAAATACATCTTCTACACTATTTTGTTCTAACCCAAAGTCACGGCATAAGTACGCAAATGCTGCATGACCAGTAACGAAGTTTTTATGAGGAGCTTTAGCGAATTGATCTTCATATTTTTTGATCATTGCATCTAATTTAGCAACATATTCATTATAATTCTTTTCATAGTAATCTTTGTTTGCTGGGTCAGCTTTTACGAAAGCGTCTTTAATATTTTTTACTTCGATTTTTGCATTTTTCAAAGATAACCATGCGTGAGGATCTTCTGCACCATGTTCTTTAATTTCTTCAGGATCAGTATTTTTGATAGCTTCTACGCCATCTGTAGCAACAACAGTGATGAGTTTGCTATTTTTAGCCGCATCAATCGCTTGTTGTGCCCAAGGTTCCATACCAAAACCGTTGTACACGAATACTTGAGCTGTTGCCAATTGTTTCATATTTTCAGGTTTCAACTCGAAATCATGTGGCTCTACGCCATCTGGAATAATGGTAGATACCTCTACCTTGTCACCACCAATAGCTTTTGCGAATTCAGCCATGGCATTAAAACTTGTTACCACTTGGATCTTCTTACCTGCTTGTTCCTTTGGTGCATCATTGCCACAGCCTGCAAATAAGGCAGCCATCATGATCCCTATCATTAACAAAACCAGCTTCTTGACCATCGTAGTCCTCCTTTGTGAAATCCTGATCGCTATGCTTTCATAGAATAGTAACCATTCTTTAGTTGCAGTTGCGACTCAGTTGCATTTGTAATATAGTTATAGTATAAACTTACTCAAGATTTTGTCAATTAGAAAAGTGGTTTTTATATGTTATCCATAGAACATCTTTATTTTTCCTACCAAGGTCAGCCACCTTATGTGTTGAATGACCTTAACTTACATATTCACAGTGGTGATTATATATCCATTGTTGGGGATAATGGGTGTGGTAAAAGCACCTTGCTACGCCTCATTTTAGGATTCCTTACACCTGTAAAAGGCTCTATCAAACGAGATACGAACAACATTCGCTACGTGTCTCAGAAGAATGATTTTTCTCATGCAGGCTTCCCTATTACGGTAAAAGAAATCCTCGATTCCTACCGTAAATTACTAAAGATTAAAGATAAGCATGAAGTAGATCGCGTATTAGAGCTTACCAATATGACGGCGTTCAAAGACCGTTTAATCAGTAAACTGTCAGGTGGTCAAGCGCAACGCGTATCTATCGCGCGTGCCCTCATCGGCAGCCCTGACCTCATCATACTCGATGAACCATCTACTGGTATCGACCGGAAAAGCCAAGAAGGCATCTACACCCTTTTGCGCGAGTTAAACCAAGTACACCACATTACAATTATCTCCGTAGAACATAACCTTGAAATGGCCCTAGCCAATTCAACTAATATCTACCACATCGCAAATGGCCAAGGTCACCTTTGCTCTCCTGAACAATACGCTAGTGAAATCATGCACAGCACAGGGCGCAATCCTATGGATCACGAAAATTGTGCTTGCTTTACAGATGTAACACCTCAGGCTCAGGCTCAGGCTCAGGCTCAGGCTCAGGCTCAGGCTCAGGCTCAGGCTCAGGCTCAGGC
>ERZ791680.1423-NODE-1423-length-15308-cov-5.181997_pt1 | contig 15308 bp, 9 predicted proteins | sample MGYA00510051_ERZ791680 | MGnify/ENA primary metagenome ERZ791680 (study PRJEB30046, sample SAMN00715238) | human gut metagenome | study: EMG produced TPA metagenomics assembly of the A metagenome-wide association study of gut microbiota in type 2...
TTGTTAATAACAGGAATGATTTCAAGATCATGTTCTAAAGCGAGATACACATTTGCCAACGTTTGTGCCTCTACACCTTGTGCAGCATCTACTACAAGTAATGCACCTTCACAAGCTGCAAGAGAACGAGATACTTCATAGCTAAAATCCACATGGCCCGGAGTATCAATAAGGTTCAATGTATACTCTTCTCCATCTTGTGCTTTATACAAAATGCGAACAGATTGGGCTTTAATGGTAATGCCTCGTTCACGTTCTAAATCCATAGAGTCTAGAACTTGAGCTTCCATTTCACGTTTTTGTAATGTGCCAGTATATTCAATTAATCTATCGGCAATGGTAGATTTACCATGGTCAATATGAGCTATAATACAGAAGTTTCTAATCTTTTTCGTTGACATACTATGTGAACAAGTTCAAAGAACTTGTATTCTCCTTTCTAACATACGCGATCGATAACAGCACCTCCTAATAATTGAGTGCCATTATAAAAGGCTACGGACTGACCTGGTGTAATAGCCCGTTGTGGTTCTTCAAAGATAACCTCCATCGTATCATCATCTAAGATACGTGCAGTACAAGGTGAAGGGTTCGCAGCGTAGCGGATTTTACCTTCTGCTTTTAATTCTTTATGAATTGTATCATCTAAGAAGTTATAGAACTTACAAATCATACGATTTGTAAAGAGTCGTTCATTAGGACCTACGATAACCTCATTGCGTTCACCATTAAAGCCAATAACATATAATGGGTGCTTGTATGCGATACCAAGACCCTTACGTTGGCCAATAGTGTAGTTAAATAAGCCATTATGCTTACCTAATACTTCACCATCTTCAGTAACGATATTACCAGATTTAGGTTTATCCTTCATTTCTTCTACCACGAGCTTTTGATAGTTCCCGTGAGGTAAGAAACAAATATCTACACTATCTGGTTTTTTAGCTACTGGTAAATCATATTCAGCAGCTAATTTACGTGTTTCAGTCTTACATTGACCACCTAGTGGGAACATAAGATGACTCAAGATACGTTGGTTCATATTATACATAACATAACTTTGATCTTTTGTAGGATCAACGCCTTTATGTAACTCATACAAACCTGTTTCTTCATTATAATTAACCTGTGCATAGTGACCAGTAACCATATGTGTGGCCCCTAGTTCAAGTGCACGATTAAGCATCAAATCAAACTTGATATTTTTGTTACAGAATACACAAGGATTTGGTGTACGACCATAGGCATATTCTTTTACAAAGTAATCTACCACATTATCGTAGAATACATCGCGAGCATCGATAACGTGATGCTCGATACCAAGAAAATCACACATCTTCTTAGCATCTGTTACAGCGAGGGGAACTGAATCATAAGGTGTACCACTCACCCACAGCCACAGGGTAATACCAAATACTTTATAGCCTTGTTTTAGTAGCATTGCAGCAGTTAAAGAACTGTCTACGCCACCACTCATAGCTACAGCGATAACTTTTTCCATACTTTCTCCTTTTAATGATCTCTTGATCATAAAACTAATCAGGGTGAAAGCCTGACGTGTAAAAAACACTAGTTCGGTGTAAAAGTCCGAGTAGTATTGCTATGAAATTATAGCAACTTATATTATAGCCTAGAATTAGGTACATTGAAAAGATTTGAAACAAAAAGAATCCCTTTCTCAAAGAGAAAGAGATTCTAACTGTTATCTATGTTTTAATATTTCTTCTGCAGCACCTAAAATGCCAAGCATGGAATGTTCAAACACAAGGCCACCTTGCATAAAAATCGTATACGGTGGACGAACAGGACCATCTGCACTTAATTCAATGGAGGAGCCTTGTACAAAGGTACCACCAGCCATGATAATTTTATCTTCATAACCAGGCATATCGCCAGGGATTGGATGTACATGAGCATCTACAGGAGAATATGCTTGCATACCTACACAGAAGTGCTCCATTTCTTCCCCATTTTTTAGATTGATGGCTTGGATCAAGTCATAGCGATCAGCATTTACCTTAGGGAATACATCATAGCCTAACAATTCACCTACCGCAGCCGTATATACGGCCCCTTTAAGTGCTTGCAATACTACGTGAGGTGCCATAAATAAACCTTGGAAGAACAAGCGATAACCAGGAGCATAGGAGCCCATATGATCGCCAAGTCCTGGAGCAGTAAGTTGATAGGCTGCATCTTCTACAAGGTCTTCTCTACCAACAATATAACCACCAGTTGGTGCTAAACCGCCACCTGCATTTTTAATGAGAGAGCCCGCCATAATATCGGCACCAGCTTCTAATGGTTCTTGTAACTCTGTAAATTCGCCATAGCAATTATCTACAAAACAAATGGTGTTAGGATTTTTAGCTTTTACAGCATCTACAATGATCTTAATATCGGCAATAGATAATGGTTCACGCGTACTATAGCCGCGAGAACGTTGAATGACTACTACTCGCGTATTATCATTCACAGCGTTAGCAATGGCCTCCACATCATAGGTATTATCTTTTAAAGGCACCTCAGTATAGGTAAACCCTTTTTCTACTAAGGAACCACGTACTTTACGAGCAGCACCAATTACGGATTGCATTGTATCGTAAGGAGCGCCAACGGCATAGATAAATTCTTTACCTTTAGAACCATTCCCCATTAAGGAAATCAACGTTGTTGCTAGTGCGTGTGTACCAGATACAAAATGAGGACGAACGATAGCCTTTTCACCTTTAAATACATAGGCAAATACTTCATCTAATTTTTCACGTCCCACATCGTTATAACCATAACCAGTAGTACCTGTGAAATGATAATCAGATACTTGGCATTCTTTAAATGCTTCTAATACTTTTTTTGTATTAGCTAAAGCAATAGGTTCAAATTTCTTAAATTCTGGTTCAGCCATTTCAAGGGCTTTACTACGTATTTCTTCTAATGTCATGCTAATCCTTCTCTACGGATTAAATCCATAGCTTTATTAAATATAAAATCTTTAGATGTATCGTTATCAATATGTATCCATTCAATATATGGCATACGTTTATACCAAGTAATTTGGCGCTTTGCAAAATGTCGTGTATTCTTCTTGATTAAATCACGACATTCATCAAGTGTAATACGGCCATTTATATATTCTACAACCTCTTTATAACCAATGCCTTTAAAAGCTTGGCAATCTGGATTTACTCCAGATTTAAGAAGTTGCTCTACTTCTTCAATCAAACCTATATAAAACATCATATCAACGCGTAAATTAATGCGTTCATATAACTTATCACGGTCTCTCATAAGACCTATAACAGGTCCTTTATAAGATACACCATCTTTTGTTTGATTACGTAATGAATCTACATCACCATGATGCAATATCTCAATAGCCCGATACAAACGATGTTTGTCATTATATTGTATCTCTATATTATGTTCTTTACCTAATGTGAAAGCATAGTCTCGTAAGCCTTCAATACCTTTTGTATTATAAAGCTCATCAAGTTTTGCTCGTAAATTTTCATCAGGCTTAACATCATTAAAGTTATAGTTCTCCAATAATGATTGAACATACAGTCCTGTGCCACCAGATAAAATAGGAAGAATATTCTGATCTTTTAAACTAACGATAATCTCTTTCGCTTGGTCTTGAAAAATAGATACCGAATATGAATCATTTGGTTCTAGTATATCAATGAGATGATGTTTTACCCTATTAAGTTCATCCATCGATGGTTTAGCGGTACCAATATTGAGTTGTTTATATACTTGGTAAGCATCACCAGAAATAACCTCAGCATTAAGTTGTTCAGCTAATTCCAAGGTAAGATCAGTTTTGCCTACCGCCGTAGGTCCAACGATGGTAATTAAGGGATTCACATTAACTCCTTCATATATACACCATAGCCTATGCGGCTATACTTTCCCCCCACCCATTGATGAGGTGGATACTTTTGAAAGACCGAACTAAAGGGTCGTTCTTTTATAATAACACCATATCTAGCAACGCGCATAGCTTGCGACATAATTATATCATCAATATGACTTTCTACAGTATGACCACGAAGCGGCTTAAATTGTGGACTTTCCTCTACAGGCACTTCAAACATGGGATCAAAATAAATAATATCTACACTATTATCTGATAGGTTAGGTAAATAGTTTTCATAGGTCGCATGTTGTACCTGAATACGTCGTAACGCATTTGTTACACTATCCTCACTATGAATATAATGAGCCAATCCATAGGAAGTAGCAAGCCATATAGGAAACGAACCTTCTAATCCTTGTATCTCTACATTAGGAAAAGCATAACTAACAATAATGCTATCACTAGCTAGGCCTATAGTAGAGTCGAGAAATGTAAACTGCTGTCCATCAAGTATGCCTTTTTTATCCAGAATAGTTTGAACAGCATTAACTAGATGATCTCCTTCACCACGTTCTATACGTAATATACGTAGTTGTGCCATGGAAAGGTGAAAGCTATGTTGCTTATTTTCAGGAAAATGGATGGTTAATTCAGATCCTGAAAGAACTGCAATATATTCACATTGATATTCTCTAAATAATGCCGGTATAGATGATTTTCCACGTTTTATATAGGTCATATGCATAGAGGAAGCCAATGCCTTGGCTTCCTCCTGAATGGCCTCATTAGATTTTTGAGATGTAGTTAAAATATTCATATTAAGACCGTAAGAATAATTTACCTAATTCATCAGGTGTAAATTTAATAATTGTTGGTCGACCATGAGGACATACATAAGGCTTTTCAGTACTAAATAAATCCTCAATTAAGGTAGTCATTTGATACATATTAAGGTTATGACCTGCCTTGATGGCCCCTCTACAAGATGCATAGGCTAGCATTTCATGACGCAACTGAGCCTTTGTAGGTTGTTGGTGGTCATGTAAGTAAGAAAATACATATTGGAGAATTTCAAACGCCTTAGATTCTACTAAATCTACAGGAGCGCCTACAAGTTTTATCTTTGTAGGACCACCTAATTCGACATCAAATCCAAGATCCAGTAATATTTCTCGTTCTTCCTCTACTAAATTCATTTCATCATCTGTGGCCTCACTATATTGAGGTACTAGAATAGATTGCATAGGAATTGCTTCAGAGGACTTACAAAGCTTATCATAACGTACACGTTCATGGGCCGCATGTTGATCTATAATATAGAGATCATCACCCTTTTTAGCCAAAATATAACAAGAAGCAACTTGTCCCATAGGTAAGAATCCAGAATTTTGAATCGTACGTTCTTCTGTATTATCTTCCCGAATATCGTGAGCTAAGGACTTAAATCTTTCTACATCCTCTTTCGTATAACTAGTATATTCGGTAGGGACAGCATCAAAACTTTCATCTGTAAAGGAAGACTGTTCATACGTCGCCTTTGGCGCAGGTGGTGTGTAGCCCTTAGTTTTAAGATTCTCCACAAACTGCGCAGTTTCACTGCGCATGACTTCATACCCTTTTGTACGTCGTCCACCAAAGACCTTATCAAAATCTACCGCTGTTGCTATATGTTCAGCAGACTGCATCTCATCTTCTACCACAGAAGGTGTTCGATACGAATCATACGTACTATTGCCAGCGGAAGATGAACTACTATTACTATTCCTATCCCTATTGTTACTATTGAAGTCAACTCCATTAGTGACTATACCACTCATATAAGAGGATGATTCGCGTTCATAACGCTCATGGAGAGGATTATTTAAGGCGTTTAAAATGCCATGATAAACAGCTTTAAATATTATCTTATCATCAGAGAATTTTACTTCGCTCTTTCGTGGATGAACGTTAATATCAACCATACCAGCAGGTACAGTAATATTAAGTACCACTAAAGGATGACCGTTTTTAGGTAACAATGCATGGTAAGCATTATCGATAGCCTTCATTATTGTTTTATCAGAAATAACCCGGTTATTAACTATAATAGTCTGCCATATTCTCGTACTTTTAAGAAGTGTAGGTTTACTTACTACACCATCGATATAGATAGAGTCACTTTCATAAGCAACAGTAAATATATCACCCTTAGTTTTATAGCCATATAGTGCAGCTACAGTATCACCAATATTGCCATTTCCAGGCGTAATAATAGCCACTCGATCATCAATGATGAGCTTAAAGGAAATGTGTGGATTACTAAGAGATAATTTCCCCACAATATCTTGAATCTTAGATGATTCTGTGCGTTCCGTTTTCAAGAATTTACGACGGGCTGGCGTGTTATAGAACAAATCTCTAATCTCAATTGTCGTGCCAGGTGCTGAACCGTAAGGAATACAATCGGTAAAAGTACCACCGTCTACGGTAATACGAGTCCCTAAATCTGCATCTGCTTTACGAGTAGTCAAAGAAAAATGAGAAACTGAGGCAATACTAGCCAATGCTTCACCACGGAAACCGAGGGATGCAATATCAAATAAATCCTCTACCTGTTGTATTTTAGAGGTAGCATGACGCAAAATTGCAAGGCGTGCATCTTCCTCTGTCATACCGATACCATTATCGGTAATCCTCATATAAGCTACACCGCCATCGCCGATTTCAACCTCAATATTAGTGGCGGACGCATCAATGGAGTTTTCAATGAGCTCTTTAATAACTGATGCGGGACGTTCCACAACTTCGCCAGCAGCTATTTTATTGATTGTGGTTTCATCCAATACATGAATGGTTGCCATTATTTCCCGCCTCCTTTACGAGCCTCCTCTTGTAGTTCATATAATTTATTTAATGCTTCAATCGGTGTCATACTCATTACATCCACTTCGAGTAAGCTATCGACTACAGAATGAGTAAATAAGTTACCTAGTGAAGAATCACTCACTTGTTTAGTAACTGGCTTCACTACATTATTAAGTTGAGCTCCCATAACACGATTATTTAAATCACTAGCATCATGACTTTGGTCTTCCAAAGATTCCAAAATTACCTCTGCACGTTTTAACACAGAGTTTGGTAATCCTGCCAATCTCGCTACATGAATACCATAGCTTCGATCTGCGCCACCTCTGATGATGCGGCGCAAGAATGCAACATCCTTACCTTTCTCTTTTACAGCTACAGTGTAATTCTTTAATTTACTATAGCTTTCTTCTAAACAAATTAGCTCATGGTAATGGGTAGCAAATAATGTCTTGCCGTGAATATGCTTACAAATATGCTCAACTACAGCTTGAGCGATACTTAAACCATCAAATGTACTAGTGCCACGACCAATTTCATCTAAGATAATTAAGCTGTTATGTGTAGCATTCTCTAAAATATAGGCTACCTCTTTCATTTCTACCATGAATGTACTTTGACCAGTAGAAATATCATCGCTAGCACCTACACGGGTAAAGATGCGATCCACTGGAGAAATAGATGCTTCACGGGCAGGAATAAAGGAGCCTATTTGAGCCATAATCATCAAAATAGCAGCTTGACGCATATATGTTGATTTACCGGCCATATTAGGGCCTGTTATGAGCAAGAATTCCTCATCATCATGATTTAAAACAATATCATTTGGTACAAAAACTTCACGCTTCAAGAATTTTTCAATTACAGGATGACGACCATCTCGAATATTGATTTGGCCATTCATTACGATGGTAGGGCAAATATAATTTTCTTCGTAACCTACTAGTGCCAAAGAACACAATACATCAAGCTCAGCAAGAGCACGAGCTGTTTCTTGTACATCTTTAATAACAAGTTTTATATCATTTCGTAATTGTTGATATAATTCATGCTCTAAAGCGATTATCTTGTCTTTAGCGCTAAGAATTTTGATTTCAAATTCCTTTAACTCAGGCGTAATATATCGCTCTGCATTAGCTAAAGTTTGTTTTCGAATAAAGTAATCAGGTACTTGTTCAGATTTACTATGGGATACTTCAAAGTAATATCCAAATACCTTATTATAACCAGTTTTAATTTTAGATAAACCAGTAGTCTCTTTAATATCAGCTTCCATCTTAGCTAGCCATTGCTCACTATTAGTAGCTAAAGAACGTAGTTCATCTAAATCTGGATTGAAACCATCTTTAATAACTCGGCCTTCTTTTAATGTCAATGCTGGTTGGTCAGCAATAGCACGACATAATAAATCATAAATGTCTTTATGATCTTGGATGCGGTCATTAATGGATGTTAATGCTAAACTTGAGCATGTACCTAATACATTTTTAATATCTGGCAATACTGCTAGAGATTCACGAAGAGCCGTTAAATCTCTAGGTGACACAGAACCTGTTTCTACACGACCTACGATGCGCTCAAAATCATAAATACAATCTAATAAGCTACGCATATGAGACCGTTCAGCACCGCGTGTAATAAGTTCTGCTACGGCAGCTTGTCTACGTTGAATTTGATTTACATCAGTCAACGGACTTTCAAGCCATTGTTTTAATAGGCGCGCCCCCATTGGTGTCAATGTTCGATCAAGTACATCGAGTAATGTACCTTTTTGACCGCCATCACGTAAATTATGGGTAATTTCAAGATGACGTAAGGAAGATGTATCTAAGATTAGACGATTACCTACACTCAATTGATGTACATAGTTAATATGGGAAATTTCAGACTTAATAATATCCTCTAAATATAAAAGCATATACCCTAATGCTTCCCATACATCCTCTTCCATAAGGCCTAAATCACCAAAGTGAGTAACTGCTTTTTCCGCTACCTCTCGTTGTGTATGATATGTACTAAATGGAGATAATACAATATTGCTGAATTGATTATCCATAAAGTCTTTTATATCTTGCGGTAATACAGTTCCTTCAGGCAATATAATTTCACTTGGACGATACATACTGAGTGCATCAAACATATCACTTCGTTTTTCACAATCAGTAATACGATGCCAAATAACTTCCCCAGTAGATACATCTGAAAATACAAGTATCCATGCATCTTTTACCATATAAAATAACGATAAAAAATTGTTTGACCGTGCATCATTGCCATTTTCAGTCATTACAGTCCCTGGTGTAATGACCTTAATAACGTCACGCTTAACGATGCCTTTAACTGCTTTAGGATCTTCTAATTGTTCACAAATAGCAACCTTATAGCCTTTTTTTACCAAAGTCTCTATATAGCTTTCAGCAGCATGAAAAGGAACGCCACACATCGGTGTGCGTTCCTCATCTCCTGTTGGGCGACCGGTTAAGGTTATATTAAGTTCACGAGATGCAATTAATGCATCATCATTAAATAATTCATAAAAGTCACCTAACCGAAAGAACAGTAATTCTTCAGAATATCTAGATTTAATATCTAAATACTGCTCCATCATAGGTGTTTGCTTTTTTGCCATACTTACCCCTTTTGTATTGTACCGTAGCAAACCCAAGTTTGTGCTTTATCAATATAGGCAGGTACAGTTTCGCCAATTGATAAAGAATCGTCTTTCGGGAATAACACCATTTTATTGCCCGATGTCCGACCAAACCACATATCTTCATCGCGAGGACTTGGCCCCTCTACAATAATATCAAACACTTGCCCTTCCATAGGTTTATTTAGTTCATAAGAGATTTCATTTTGTACATCCATCAGTGTTTGTAAACGCACGCGTTTAACCTCTTCTGGAACTTGATCATCCATAGTCGCTGCTGGCGTACCAGAACGTTTAGAATAGATAAACGTATATGCCATATCATAACGAACATCTTTTAAGAGTTGTAAAGTAGCTTGGAAATCTTCCTCTGTTTCCCCAGGAAAACCGACAATAATATCTGTAGTAACAACTACATCTTTAATTTTCTCACGACAGTAAGAAAGTAGTTCTTTATAATGCTCCACTGTATAATGTCGGTTCATTTTCTTCAAGATACGATCCGAACCAGATTGAATCGGTAAATGTAAATGAGTAACAATATTAGAAGATCGACCAAGGGCATCTATCATAGATTTAGTCATATCTTGAGGATGACTTGTCATATAACGTATACGTTCAATACCTGGAATACCATCGAGAGCGTCCACTAATGTACCAAAATCGGTACCATCTTTAAAATCTAAGCCATAAGAGTTTACATTTTGCCCCAATAAAGTGATCTCTTTAAACCCTTTTGCCCCTAGTTCGGTTACCTCTTTTACGATGGCCTCTACAGGACGACTAATTTCTCTACCACGAACGTGAGGAACGATGCAGTACGTACAGAACTTATTGCATCCATTCATAATAGGTACCCATGCATAAAAGGTACCATTAGGTTTTGCTTCCAATTCTGGCAATACAGAATTATCCATGTCTACATTGATTTGATGTGTATGACCTCGTTGTACCTCTTCAATCATTTCATTAATATGTTGAATATTATGAGTACCTAAGACAATATCAATATGTGGAGCGCGCTTAAACATTTCTGCTTGATTCTTCTGTGCCATGCATCCTGTAACAGCAAGAATCAAGTTTTTATTTTTTCTCTTCAGTCTCATTAGCTCACCTATGCGGCCATAGACTTTTGTTTCTGCATTCTCACGTACTGCACAAGTATTTAATAATATTAAATCTGCAGTTTCTACGTCCTCTGTAGGTGTATAGCCAACAGATTCTAACTGATGCGATAAGCGCTCAGAATCAGCAGTATTCATTTGACAACCATAGGTGTAAATATAATAAGACTTCATTCTAACTCCTATACTTTAACAATCTTACGTTTTGTTTCTATAATATTTTTAACTTTTATGGACATCCGTTCAATAGACATGCCTGTAATATATTCGATTTCATTACGAACAGACTTTTGCACCTGTTGCATCAATGCTTTAACAGGATAACCATGTTCAATAACAACAGCCATATCTACGACTAGACCATTTTGGCCTTTATTACCTTTTTTGAAAGAAATAATACTAGACTCATCAACACCAGCTACTTTTTTAAGGCCATTGCGAATCAATTTAATAATTACATCATCATCAAAGGTGAGTCGTCCATAATAACTGAAAGCAGGGCGTACTACAGATCGTTCAAAGCCTTCTGACCCAATTTGCCCCAATGTATCTTGGTCTTGTTTTTTTAATGTACGTCGACGCCACATAGTTTTGATTGGATCAATTAAGTACCCTCTAAAGTGAGGTTTCAATTCCATCGTTGGAACCGGAATAATATGTTTACCTTCTTTTAGACGAGCATGTTGTGCCCTTTCAATTTCTTTAGGCGTAGCAACGTCCTCAATGCGAATATATCGATCAGGATCTTGCAAGCCTAATGCTTTCGTAATTTTTTTAACCATATTATCGGATGTACCAATAATCATAAGTTTATTAGGATTGATTTTGTCTAATTGCTCACGTACTGATTTTACTTGCACTTCATCTTGGAAAATGGCACGACGAACAGCTTTTAATCGGCTAGATTCCTTCTTAGCAGAAAAACCAGCTACAATCTTATTATCGTGAATTAAAATACCATCATCGATAATACATTCAATATTGTTTTCATGAGCAACTACGAGCGCACGATGGCTTTTACCAGTGCCACTACTACCTACAAATGCAACGACTTCCATAGTCAACCTCATTATTTATAACAAACTAATAAATTCTGATACATTCTCAGATGATACCAAGTAGTCTCCAAATTTATCGGGTGCTTTTCCTGGAATACCATGATAATCAGAACCACCTGTAATAAACAAGTTATGTTTTATTGCTAATGTTTTATATCGTTTCACATCATCATCATTATGTTTAGTATGGTAAACTTCCATACCATCAAAATCATAGGCTAACATTTCTACAACATACTCATCACTAGATACTAATTTAGGATGAGCCATAACGGCAAGGCCTCCAGCTTTATGAATAATATCAATAATATATGGTACCTCAACCTTAACCTTAGGCACATAGCAAGGACTATCTTTTCGAAGAATACCTTTAAACACATCATTAATATCCTTAGCGTAGCCACCATCAATTAATAATTGACCAATATGTGGACGCCCATAAGCTTGTGTTTTAGGAAATTTTTTAAGTAATTCATCTTTCGATATAAAATATCCAACATTATTACAACGTCTAATAATCTCATCGATTCGTTCTTCTCGTTTTGATTTAAAATACTCAATAAAATCTCTTAATTCTTTATTAGTTTCATCAAAACGATAGCCCAAAATATGAATCGATTTATCTTTATAATCAGCACTAAACTCACAACCATTAATAATTTTAATGGTTTTCTCTGGATCTAATTGTTCCTGAGCGGTACGCAATGCTTTAATACCATCGATTTCATCATGATCAGTCAAAGCCATCATAGATAGATTACAATCTAATGCATGACGTAATAATTCCTCTGGACTTTTAACTCCATCAGAATAGATAGAGTGCATGTGAAAATCTACAAGCATAGAGCACCTCCCATTACAAATATCCTATCTTTTAATTATGACCGATTTAGTCTATTAATTCAAGTTTAGAAAGAAAAATTGCGACCCTAATGAGTATTCACTAGAATCGCAATTTAATTATAAATCTTGAAGCAATTCAGTAACCTTAGTTGCTACAGAATCAATGGCACATGTAATGGCCTCTCCAGACTTACGAATTTGAATTTCTACTTCATTATTTTCAAGTGTATTTTTACTTACTGTAATTCGAAGTGGATAGCCAATTAAATCAGCATCTTTGAATTTTACACCAGCTCGATCCTTACGATCATCAAGTAACACATCTACACCTGCATCTTGTAATGCAGTATAAATTGTTTGACTTGTAGACATCAAAGCTTCATCTTTTGCATTAATAGGTACAATAACGGCTTCAAATGGAGCAATAGCACGTGGCCAAATGATACCATTTTCATCGTGGTACTGCTCAATAGCTGCAGCTAATGTACGAGATACACCAATACCATAGCACCCCATAATCATTGGATTAGGGCGACCATTTTGATCTAAGAATGTAGCTTGTAAAGCTTCAGAGTATTTTGTACCCAATTTAAATACTTGACCTACTTCAATACCTTTAGCATGTTCTAATGTACCACCACAAGTTGGACAAACATCGTCATCTGTTATTAAACGAATTGGTGCAACAATGATATCTTCTACATTAAAGTCACGTTTAGGGTTAATGTTAATATAGTGAGCATCTTTCTTGTTTGCACCACCACAAACATTGTACGTTTCCATAACAGATTCATCCACAACAATAGCAAACTCTTCTGTTTGTTTTAACCCAACAGGACTAATAAAGCCAGCTGTTAAGCCTACTTTTTCTAATTCCTCTGGCGTAGCCATTTCTGGCTCTACAGAACCAAGCACAGCATGTTGTACAGCTACTTCATTTACTTCATGGTCACCACGAACAATAGCTAATACAACTTTACCATCAATAGAAAATACTACGGCTTTAATAGTTTTATGTAATGGAAGGTTTAGCATTTCTGCAACAGCTTCAATAGTACTTGCATTAGGAGTATCTACAATAGATAACTCTTGAAGTGCTTCTTCTTCCTGTTTCATAATACCAGGTTTACCAATCTCAATATTGGCAGCATAGTCACATTTTGTGCAGTACACAATATCTGCTTCACCTGCTTCAGCAATAGCCATGAACTCATGTGTACCACTACCACCAATGGCACCGCTATCAGCTTCTACAGGACGGAATGTAAGACCACAACGCGTAAAAATACGTGTGTATGCATCATACATAGATTTATAGGATTCATCTAAACCAGCTTCATCTACATCAAAAGAGTATGCATCTTTCATAATGAATTCGCGACTGCGCATTAAACCATAACGCGGACGACGTTCATCACGGAATTTACTTTGAATTTGATATAAATTTACTGGTAATTGACGATATGAATTGATCTCATTTTTAACAAGTGTAGTAATCATCTCTTCATGAGTTGGTCCTAAACAGAATTCATTATCATGACGATCATTAATACGCATCATTTCAGCGCCATATGCATTCCAACGGCCAGATTCTTTCCAAATTTCAGCAGGTTGTAAGATAGGCATCATGATTTCTTGAGCACTAGCACGATCCATTTCTTCACGTACAATAGCTTCGATTTTTTTGATACTTCTCCAACCTAATGGTAAAAAGCTATATAAACCATTTGCAGTTTTGCGCATAAAACCAGCGCGAAGCATAAGCTGTTGGCTAACTACATCAGCGTCAGATGGAACCTCACGCAATGTAGGTGCATATAATTTAGTGGCTAACATAAAGACTCCTCATCTAAGTTTTCTAAATATTGATCAATTTCTCTAAATAATGTATCTACTAATTCAGCTTCTGGCACAGTCTTGATAACTTCCCCTTTACGGAAGACAATACCTTGTCCATTACCACCAGCAATGCCGAAATCAGCCTCACGAGCCTCACCAGGCCCATTTACGACACAACCCATAACAGCTACTTTAATAGGTGCTTTAATGGATGCTAAACGTTCCTCTACAATCCCTGCCATATCAAATAAGTTCACTTGGCATCGACCGCAAGTAGGACAGGAAATCATTGTAGCTCCAAAGTTTCGTAATCCTAAATTACTCAAAATACTTCGACCTACTTCAATTTCATGTATGGGATCACCTGTTAAGGATACCCGTAATGTATCACCGATACCGTCTAATAATAAAGCACCAATGCCCATAGCAGACTTAATAGTACCTTGTTTTATCGTACCAGCTTCAGTAACACCTAAATGCAATGGATAAGGAATCTTATCGGATAACTTACGATAGGCTTCTACCATTAAAGGAACTTCCGTTGCTTTAATAGATAATTTCATTTGACGGTAGTCGAGTTTCTCAAGAATTCGCACATGTTCTAATGCAGTTTCCACCATGCCATCAGCTGTAGGATGACCTCCATGTGCATCGAGAATATGCTTTGGTAAAGACCCTGCATTAACGCCAATACGAATCGGGATTTGTTTAGGCTTAGCTTTTTCTATAACAGCTAATACCTTATCCTCACCGCCGATATTTCCTGGGTTAATACGCAATCCATCAACATTATTCTCGATAGCTTCTAACGCTAATTTATAGTCGAAATGAATATCAGCAATTAAAGGAATATCAATACCAGCACGAACTGCTTTTAAAGCTTTAGCAGAAGCCATAGTAGGAACTGCAACACGTACTAGTTCACAACCAGCCTCAGCTAAACGATTTATTTCAGCTATAGCCTTTTCCGTATGAACCGGATCTGTAGTAATCATAGATTGAATGCTTACCGGTGCATAATCACCAATTTTAACTGTACCTACATAGATACCATTTGTTGGTTTACGTACAATCATTGTAATCTCCCATCT
>ERZ791680.1434-NODE-1434-length-15170-cov-9.977440_pt1 | contig 15170 bp, 8 predicted proteins | sample MGYA00510051_ERZ791680 | MGnify/ENA primary metagenome ERZ791680 (study PRJEB30046, sample SAMN00715238) | human gut metagenome | study: EMG produced TPA metagenomics assembly of the A metagenome-wide association study of gut microbiota in type 2...
TCCGCATATCAAAATCAAAGATTGAGATAAGACCAATGTTTCACTTTACAAGGCGCAGGATAGAAGCCCATGTCTGTATCTGTTTCGTGGCCTTGAAAGTTTACAAGGAATTGGAGCGTCTGCTGAAACAGTCAGGCATAAATATGAGTGTGGATAAGGTGCTCGCTCTTGCCCGGACCATTGTGACAATACAGATGACATTGCCTCAAAGCAAACAGACTATCAATAGAACTATGCTGATGAAACGGCATCAACGTATCGCTCCATTGTTTGCTGATGAATTTTGGGGTACGCGTTGACGAAGTCAGGAAAAATATAAGACTCATTTCTGAATCCCGTATTTCCATTTACACAAAATATTTTATAGTGCCACATTATTCAAAAAATCTGCGAGATACAGCTGAAGAACAATATCTCGCAGAAATGGAATTTTTAAAGGATGACTATTTAATTTCCTTGATGGATATTGCGTAACCACCACCTACGCCAGCAACAAGCTTAATTTTTGATTTACTTGTAACTTTCTTCTTTGTAATTGTATATGCCTGTGGGTTATTGTCCCATGCAGTTCCTTTTGCATCAGCATATATTGTAGCTTCGTATTTCTTGCCAGGTGTAAGGAAGTTAAGTTTCAGGTCTGATTTGTGACCATTGTATCCTGCTGTACATCCTACATACCAATCATCAGTTCCCTTTGCACGACGTGCTATAGTGATGTATTCACCCGGTTCTGCTTCAAGATACTTACTCTCGTCCCAATCAATTGCTACATCCTTTATGAACTGGAATGCATCCATAAAGCGTTCGTAATTCTCCGGTATGTCTGCAGCCATCTGAAGAGGGCTATACATTGTTACGTAAAGTGCAAGCTGGCGAACCAAAGTACTACGTACACGTGAGTTGTTTGTAGAATTCATCTTGCTGCAGTCTGTTTCGAAGATACCCGGTGTATAATCCATAGGGCCACCTATAAGGCGTGTAAATGGTAGGATTGTAGTATGATTTACCTTATTTCCACCGAATGATTCATATTCAGTACCGCGAGCAGACTCGTTTCCGATCAAGTTAGGATATGTACGGCAAAGGCCTGTTGGACGTACAGCTTCATGAGCATTTACCGTAATTTTATAGTCGGCTGCTTTCTTTACTGCATAAAGGTAGTGGTTTACCATCCACTGTCCGTAGTGATGTTCACCGCGCGGTATGATACCGCCTACATAACCGCTTTTCACTGAGTTGTATCCATTGTCTACCATAAACTGGTATGCCTTGTCCATGTGACGTTCATAATTTCTTACAGAGCCTGAAGTTTCGTGATGCATCATCATCTTTACTCCCTTGTTTGCTGCATAGTAATGAATTTCCTTTACATTAAAATCAGGATACGGAGTAACGAAATCAAATACATAGTCCTTGCTTTTACCGAACCAGTCTTCCCATCCTTCGTTCCATCCTTCCACCAATACGGCATCGAATCCATGTTCCGCTGCAAAGTCAATGTATCTCTTTACATTTTCAGTATTGGCAGAGTGCTTGCCGTTTGGATTTGTCTTAGAATAGTCTGTAAGACCAAGTTTTACGCTGGAAACTCCATCCGTGTAAGCCCATGAGCCTTTTCCTGTAATCATGTCCCACCATACACCTACATATTTCACTGGTTTGATCCACGATGTATCTTCTATCTTACATGGTTCATTAAGATTGAGTGTAATGCGTGATGCAAGGATATTGCGTGCATCGTCACTTGCTATCACTGTACGCCATGGTGATACGCATGGAGTCTGCATATATCCTTTATCACCGTTTACGTCTGGTGTTAGCCATGATTCGAATACCATATTCTTGTCATCAAGGTTAAGATGCATACATGCATAGTCTACAAGTGCAGCCTCGTGGAGATTGATGTACATGCCGTCATCTGTCTTCATCATAAGAGCTGTCTGGACTCCAGTTGGAGAGAAAACATACTGTGATGTGTTTGGAGTAACTGCTGTCTTCATCTTTTCTCTGATTTCACTGAGACGTGAAGTGGTATAATCATATTCCTGAGTGTCATAGTCTCCAGGTATCCAGTATGCTATATGATCACCTGTCATGGCAAACTGAGAATGTTCTTCTTTAATGATGAAGTAATTGAGATTTTTTTGCTGAGGAAACTCATAACGGAATCCCAGGCCATCATTAAACAAACGGAAGCGAATGATAATATGGCGATCGTTTGAAGCCTGATTAAGCGTAACAGCCAATTCGTTGTAATTATTACGTATTTCACTTTCTTCTCCCCATACAGGTTTCCATGTCTCGTCAAAAGTCGATGTCTTGATATCTGTTATGTCGAAACCAGTCATAAGGTTTGTCTTTGCATCAAGTTGGTCCTTGTCATTGCGTTCTTTCCAGTCGAATGTTGTCTTCTTGTTAGCATCCTCCTTTTTAAGTTCCAAACCAAGTTTGCTAGGTTTAATAACAGGCTTATTCTTAAATGTAAGTTCGTAAACCGGTGCTCCTTCATTATCAAGACTGAAGTTCATAACGAAATTACCATCAGGTGAAGTTAGCCTTTGTGCATTTACAACTAAAGCACAACAAACTAAAGATGTGAATGAAATAATTTTTTTGATGTTCATAATTTTTAGTATTTTAGAAAGTTATTACTACTGATAATTCTATCGTAAACGGACGCAAGTATCTACCATACATCCAATGATTGTTATATTTAGATGCTTCCTCCGGCTTAATAAGTTCAGAACCTGCGATAGAGCCAGATGCTCCTTTCTGATTTAGGAAATTTATAACCGTACCACTTAATGACAAACGCTTGTTTACTTTAAAGTTTATACCAGCAAAAGTTTCCCATCTGCTATTGAAAAATAATGCATTAGTTAGATTTGCGTATGTTTTCCCAAAATACCGGAAACTAGCCCATAGGCGCAATTTCTCAGATAATTCGTATGAAGGGTCTATTTCAAGTAATATTTGAGGAATCTCTGTAACAATCTTACCAGTTGCATTTATCTCACTTGTTGTACCATCATTAAAATGTACTGTTGATTCATATCTCCTATAAGTAGGCTTCTGATATGTGAACAAAAAGTGTAAATGAAAACCCTTAAAGGGATCTAATTCCATATTTGTTGTCCATCCCAAAGTCTGTATATCATAATTGAAAGCTGCTGCCTGTATTTCTGAACTTCCAGGTTTAGGATTACTTATATTCAGTCTTTTATAGTTATTATTTTTCTGAATATAAGTTATCATTGAAGTAAGATCTATCCAACTGTTCTTATAATACAACCCTCCGCGAATCAAAGGGATAGAAACCAAGCTATATTGGGGATTCTCATATCCAGCATAATCTGCAATAACTGGCCTTTTGGTTGCATATGTTACATCCGCATTAGCTCCAAGATTTCTGTTTATATTATATCGTACCTGTGCAGTAAAGGCGTAATTGAAATAATCCCCTCCAAATTCTTTTAATTCTATGGTCTCATTTCCATTTACAGCTCCAATATGAAAATTCTCGAATCTTGCATATGGTAGATTTTTCCCTTTTAACTTATAATATTCCCCTCGTGCACCATAATAAAAATTCCATTTATCATTAGGTGTCCATTCATCTGTAAAATAAACCGCCAACTTGTTTTCATATCCTTCATAAAACTCAGAACCTCCCGCATTATATCTATAAAAACGGTCTGATACGAGATTCCCGTTATCGTCGGTATATTTTCGAGTTAGAATGCGAGGATATGCATTTACAGTTTGGTCAAACTGTGTAGTTTCAGATGAGTATTTAACATTATATCTCCATTGATTCAAACCTATTCTCCAGAAATGGCTTTCTGATTTTTTCTTTATCTCCGAAGTGAAAAGAATATTCTCAACATTGCCTTCATGACTATATCCTATACGTCCCTGTTTTTTTCCTGTATATAATTCCCCATTATCATAATAAGATATTCCTGCTACTGAAGGATCTGCATTAAGTTCAATCCCATTATCAACATCTGATATCCTATTTCCACTAAGAACATAATATGATGCATCTGCATACATATACTTTCCATTGAAAGTAAAACTTATATCATTGTCAAAATTATATTCACAGAGTAATGATATCTGATTTGCTTTTGTCTTTGAGAAGTCATTGTATTTACCTTTCACAATACTGCCATCTTTTATATTGCGATACTGTATTTCTCCACTCTCAGGCAAATAAGAAGTTGTACCCAACGATATGCCAGGTATTTCCTTTACGCTTCCATCTCCTACATATATGAAAGCGCATTCTGATGCTACATTAGCTAATGGTACTGATTGAGAATGATGGTAAATTAATGATATTTTCCCTTTATTGTTATCAAACACCTTTGTTAGGGCTGCCTTATATATTTGGGTCCTATCCTGATAATCAGTAAATTTTAAGTTAAAAGCTCCTGGGTCAAAATTTTGATAAATACTACCCGAATACATAAAACCTTTACCAATTCCTCCGGAAATGTTCAGATCAAATTGCTGTTGGCCATAATGATTTGTGAGATAATGAAACTTCCCTCTAAAATCTTTACTTCCTATTTCAGAAAATGAATTCACAGAGTAAGCTACATTACCTGTCATAATAGCCGACTCAGAAGGATTCAACATTTCTACTGAAGATAGACTGGCGTCTGATCTCCAATGTGTAGAAACATTATGCAGGCTGGAACTATAAACAGCAGGCATTCCGTTCTCATATACATTTACATCTTCAGAAGGCAGGCCTATCTGTATCTCTCTAGGTTTGTTTGCATCGGAAGCATTAAGCATTACATTACGATTACTTCCTTCATCTTTCTTTTTCTCTTGAGCCTTAATTTTCGGATTTAAAACAAAAATACCGACAAATAGACAAATAATTGTTTTCATAATATTACTAAAATGGATTAATTTAACACTTTAACATCCCTTTTTTACTTTGAAAAAGTGATATGCAAAATTATAATCCTAATGCAAGAGAATAAAGTCTATATAGAAGTAAATATAGATATATAAAGAATATAATATACTGATTACAAAGTATATAAGATTTAAACAAAACCTATTTTATATAGATAAAAATCAGTAGATATTTCCTAATTTAACAATGTCTTTTTCAAAAGAGTCTCTATTTATGGCCCTATTTCTTATTTTTGTCCGATATGTATATATAGTATTAGGACTATATCCCAAAAATTCAGAAATATGTGCACTATCCTTTATTCCAAGTTTTATTAGAGCACATATCCTGAGTTCGTTATTAAGTAATTCATCTTTTTTTAATTCAAACCTTAATTCTTCTTTTAGCAATTTATTTATATCAGAAATAAAATTAGGATAAAGCTGTAAAAAAGAGGTATCAAATTTTCTATATAGTTCTTCTTGTTCTTTATCTATAAGTTTTTTGTTGGAAGTGAGTTTATGTAAATCATCATATTGTCCTGATTTTAGTTTACGATTAACAAGTTTCCTAAATTCATCAATTTTTATTATATATTCAGAACAAAGTCTCATAAAATGTCCTATATATTCTTCTTTAATATGATTCACCTCAGATAAACGTAAAATAAGATTTTTCTTATTTTCATCAGCAGCTTTAAGTAGCCTCATTTGTCTTATAATAAACAATATAGCGACCAAAAGCATTAATAAACATATAACTAAAAGCACACTTAGATTCTTGAATTTACGTTCATTTTCCTTCATCTGCTTCTGATATGCTTCATTTATGACAGGCTGTATTCTAGCAACCTCCAGTGTCTGCTGTCTTGCATTGAAAAGTTCTGCATCTTCCAAAGAACGTCGGCTATATCTGTATGCACGTTCTATATCTCCTTTAGAATATAAATATTCTGCTAGTTCTTTTAGTGCCCTATATTCCTTTACAGCCGTAATTATATCAACTTCTGCAACTTGAGACATATAGTTTAGATATTTTTCTTCATCTCCTATCTCCTTATAAGCATTGGCTAACATATAAACCATCATCGCATACTCATTTGTATTATAGGGTATATTAAGCCGATAATCTTCAATCAACTTTATAACAGTCTTAAAATCTTTACTATTATAAGACTTTTTTATATATGTTTTTTTATATTCATTAGTTGAATAATCAAAATCTGAAAGTATCTTATCATAAATCGAATCTATTTTACAATTATAAAAAGAGCTATATGGCTCTGATGAATAAACTCGTAATCCTTGATATATATACTCACAAAGTTCATAATACTGATATTTCACTTTAGGAGAATAGCTGTCTGGCGTAAATTGCGGTAAATAATCAAAACATTCTTTATACATACCCAAAGCAGCCATCATAAATACATAGTTCATGCGAGATATGGCTATTTTCTCTTTATCATTTATTTTTACTGCTATATCATAGTTTGCTTTAACATAAAAAATAGCAGAATCTTTATCAAACTTACTATATAGCCTAAAAATCTCATTTCCAATATTATATTTCTCCCTTTTATCATTTGCTTTAATATAAAGGTGCTTCAATGTTACCAATTGATTATTTCTTTTTTCAATAAAATAATCTCTATTTTCAACAAAAGAATCCAATCTTTCGAGTATAGACCTTTTATTTTGTCCCGACAGGTTAAAGATATTAAGAAGTATAAAAACTATAACAACAGATTTCATTTTATAATAGAGTTCTTATTATTTGTATTTACATACATTATTAAAAAAACTACGACCTAAATAGAATTATACAGTTTACTTTCAATTAATCAAATTTACTGCTCTTTAGATATTTTCCTAATGATAAGTCTATATGTTTTATATAAGTTAAATATTACAAATATATGAATTTTTTTTATAAACCCGAAGATTTTTATTGAATTTTAATTTAGCGCGCTTGAGTTCGCCGTTTCCGGCTGTATCATAGATGGCAATGATGCAATATTCATCGAACCTATGTTAATCGTTTTTCGTTTTTTCATAAAAACATCCATGAGATTGACCGTAAGGTTCTGATCTTTGAAAATGAAAGCAATTTTAACAGATAATTTGAAACTGTATAACAAATAAAGACATATCACTAGTGTCCACTAAAAATTAGAAGACAAGTTAAAAATTACTCAAGTTTCGGATTTAGATTTTAGGCAGTTTGTGCATAGGCCTGTAGTGCTGCCAACCTCTTGTCATTCTCGATAAGCTGACGCATCAGAGTGTCCTCATCTGCTCCAGTGAGTTCTGCAACTATACCCACCACCTCTACAATTATCAACCATATTTTCTCTACAACAGTCAGTTCGTACACTCCTGCATACATATCCTTGAAAAGTCCTCCTATGGTTTCGTAATCCAGACTCCTTTTCAGTGAGGCCAACAAGTTATAGCGTATCATGACCAGTGAAACATGTGCCAATTGGGCGGTGAAGTCCCGAGCGGAGCAATCGGCCGTCCAAGCAGGCGTTTGCTGTCGGCAAAGAAGACTTCAATGACCCAACGCATGGCGTAGATTTCGTACGCACGCATGAAATCAACCGATGTATCGGTAGTGAGTAGTATTCTCCATCCGTCAGCTTTGCCGCGCCGGCAGAAGAACAGACGGACCTGCCGTGTGCCCGGCTTCACATCGGTCATGGCATAATGAATACGGTAACGCCTGCTGTACCTTGTCTGTTTCGAGGATGAAAGCTTGCCGAGAATGGCTTTGGCTGAAAGGTCTCCCCATGGGGTGGAATACTTTGTATTGCCCATTTTCGCCATGCCAAGCAGATGAAACTTCTTATGACAGCTGTATACAAAATCCACAAGCCCGGTATTTGTAAACCAGCTGTCAACCAACAGATAATCAAGGAATCCTGTACCGAATAGCAGCCTTGACCATCTCTATCAGCTTATCGCCCTTACCCATGAAGTATTCTTCCTTACGTCCGGCCGCGTGGGATCCTGCATCGCGTTTACGCTCATAGCACCTTTTGCGTTGTTCGGCCGTCATACCCTGTTCCTTGCCTTCCACCTTGCCTTTCTCGCCATGAAGGGAAACGTCAAGCATGAACTGGGTGCGGCCATCACTCCAGCACAACATGAGGGCCTTATACCCGAGAATGCACTTCTGATGTACATGAGAGAAAATCTTACCTATCGCTTCCATCCGGAGACCTGTCTTGGGCAGGTCGGAATCATCTGCTATAAGAACAGCCGGAAGATGGCTCCTCCTGAAATCCTTACGGCAGGTGATGTAGGAGACAAGCGTAACGGACATACGGTAAATCAGACTACGCCAATTGATATGGTCCTGTGCCATGAATGAATAGAACACATCCTTTTTGCCGCCAAACATACGGTTAAGTAGGGAATCTTCATAATGGAAGAATTTCTTTATCGAAAAAAATGGCATCAGTACGATAAACTGGAATATCTGTAGATTGGTCAATTGGCAGTTGCTCCTTTTATTGCCGCCCAAACTGCGGTTGTCAAAACGGAGGGAGGCAAGAAGGTTGGAAAACATGTCCATAATGGAACTTCTTCGTTTTTCACTGAAAAAACTCTTGAGTTCTGACGGAATATTTGTATATTTGCTCATAGTTTTGAGATGTGTGATTAGTTGTTTGGGTACTCCTAATTTACTCAATTTCTGTTATATACAGAAATTCTCAAAGCCTTTTTTGTTTATTTTCTATCGAAATATTTAAATCCGAAACTTGAGTTTAAATATGTCATTTATTCTTTTCTTTCTAGCCTCGCTTATCATATAGAATGCGAAATTCTCAAAGATACGGTAATTTCGGTTTTCGTTTGCTTTTGCAAGGTTACTCCGAGTGACATGTTTCCCAACTCCAAGATGGTAGCATTTCTCTTGATGTGCATTCAGAGCAACAATCAAGTCCCGAAGGCTTTCACGATTGCACAATTGTCCGAATATCAAAGTAAGAAGTTGATTCCAACAAGTAAAATGCTTAACATACCTGTTAACATCATACTCCTTTACGATACGGAGAAACTTGAAATTGTCTAAAAACTCAACCATTTGGGCAAAAACGTATTTGTCTTTATTCATATACAGCCTAAGTTAAGGCTGCAAAGTTATGATTTCAAATCGTTGTGCAAGAAAGCCTCTTGTAACAAACTGTAATTCAATTATTTCAAAAAAGTATTTGCGATTTTTAGTGGACAGTAATGTTCATAATTACTTATTAAATTTTCCACGGTGTAAAACTTATAAGAATTAATGCGAGTTTGTGACATAAAGTTTGTAAAAAAGAAACAAAACCTTTCAGTGAACTTTCGCTTTTCTTCAAGATCCCCGAAAAAACTAATTTTCAAAATATTCCAAGCAAAGCGGTATTCCGGTTTGAGGTTCCACAGAGATTACAAACTTCTTCAGTTCATATTGAGAGCATTTACAGATGTATGATGAGGTATAAACTGTTACAGACATCTTGATGTTGTGCATTATAATGCTTCATTATGCAATTTGTTTGGTTGGGCAATTGTAGATTTTCAAGGACAGGAACGATTTAGGCAAATACCGTTACAACGGCCTCATCACCAATCTCAGATTGTCGGCCAAGATTATATATTTCGAACCGCGAAAAAGTGGATTTCAAGAACAGAATCAAGGAATTGAAGTATGAATTTTCCATTAATAAGTTTTGGGAGACTGGAGTATACAGGAATTTCATAGTCATAATATACAATTTCATCTCACTATTCCGACATACACTCATCAACTCTAACCCATAAGCAATTTCTCAAAACAATACGTTACGAGTTGATTTCTATACCGGCTTATTAGGGAAAGACAAAATACAACTTTAATCAAACCAAATTTTTAGAAACAAGACAAGTTTTCGCTTATATTTTGAAAAATAAAAAATTTATCCTTCCATGCGACACAAGAAAATCCTAATGGCTAATTTGGATTTAATACGCCATATCCCGATAAAATCGATGTTTTAAAACTGACATCACTGCGAAAAAGCCAAGTATCTCACTTTTTTATATTATCTTTGCATCCAAAATACTTCATTACACAGCAAACAGTTTAATGACAGGACAATGACGGAAACAAAAGCACACCATAAAGAATGGCAACCCAGTCAGTTCTGACATAACAAACCTTTTATAAAAACAAAAAAGAAATGGAAGACGCTAAAAAGCAAACAGGATTACCGGAGAATGCATTCCGCGAATTGAAAAAAGGTGAGACCTATGAACCGTTGATGACAGCCGGAAAAACATACAAGGAAGTCACCGTATGGTCCGTATTATGGGGTGTTCTCATGGCCGTATTGTTCTCTGCTGCCTCAGCCTATCTAGGGCTCAAGGTCGGTCAGGTATTTGAAGCAGCAATCCCCATCACGATTATTGCCATAGGACTTTCCGGTATAACCAAACGTAAAGGAGCTTTAGGCGAAAATGTCATTATACAAAGCATAGGCGCGTCTTCGGGTATGATTGTAGCCGGAGCCATATTTACCCTCCCCGCCCTGTACATCCTCAAAGATAAATACCCGGAAATGACGGTCAACTTTCTTGAAGTTTTCATTGCATCTGTACTAGGCGGAATACTTGGTATCCTTTTTCTCATCCCGTTCCGGAAATACTTCGTTAAAGACATGCACGGCAAATACCCGTTCCCTGAAGCCACGGCTTCTACACAGGTACTGGTATCAGGTGAAAAGGAAGGTAACCAAATCCGCCCTTTATTGTTTGCCGGACTGATAGGAGGACTTTATGACTTTTTCGTAACCACATTCGGATGGTGGAATGAGAATGTCACTTCACGCTGCTTTGAATGGGGACAGATTCTGGCTGACAAAACCAAACTGGTATTCAAAATCAATACCGGAGCCGCCGTATTGGGTATGGGATACATTGTCGGTCTGAAATATGCCCTGATCATCTGTTGCGGTTCCGTAGCCGTATGGTGGATCATCATACCTTGCATTTCGTTATTGTTTCCTGATTTACAGATCAGTGCCGGCAACGAAATGATCGCTGCATCTTCTGCCAGCGCCGAACAGATTTTCCAATATGCCAAAAGCATTGGCATCGGAGGCATCGCCATGGCCGGTATTATCGGAATCATCAAGAGCCGGAAAATCATTGTCGGCGCAATAGGTCTGGCCTCAAAAGAAATGAAAGGAAAAAGCACCGGCGAAACCCATATACCACGAACCCAAAAGGATCTTTCCATGAAATTGATAGCTATTGGCTCACTGATTACCCTGATTGCCATTCTGCTATTCTTTTATTTTGGCGTCATGCAAGGTAATATTCTGTTTACGATAGTCGGCGTTTTACTGGTAGCTCTGATCACATTCCTGTTTACAACCGTTGCGGCCAACGCCATTGCCATTGTAGGCAGCAATCCGGTATCCGGTATGACCCTGATGACCCTGATTCTGGCCTCTGTCATCATGGTGGCTGTAGGTCTCAATGGTCCTTCCGGAATGGTAGCTGCACTTATCATGGGTGGAGTTGTTTGCACGGCGCTTTCTACAGCAGGAAGCTTCATCACCGACCTCAAAATAGGCTATTGGCTTGGCAGCACTCCACAGAAGCAGGAAACATATAAATTCCTGGGAGTTCTGGTTTCTGCAGCGACGGTAGCCGGCGTTATCATGATCCTAAATGAAACTTACGGCTTTACCAGCGGCCAGCTGGCTGCTCCTCAAGCCAATGCCATGGCTGCAGTCATCGAACCCCTGATGAGCGGTGCTGGCGCACCCTGGACCCTCTATGGCATAGGAGCCCTTCTTGCAATTATCCTGACCTGGCTCAACGTATCAGCTCTTGCATTTGCCTTGGGTATGTTTATCCCATTGGAACTCAACCTTCCCCTGTTGGCAGGCGGACTTATCAATTGGTATGTGACGACCCGAAGCAACAACAATGAAACCAATGAAGCACGGGGAGAAAAAGGAACTCTTCTGGCTTCCGGATTTATTGCAGGCGGTGCATTGATGGGAGTCGTAAGCGCGGCTCTGCGTTTCGGTGGCATTTCATTTGATTACAGTACATGGTGGGAGAATCCTGCAAGCGAATGGTTATCCCTGCTGATGTACCTGCTGCTTATCATTTACATGATAAAAGCCAGCATGAAAATCAAAAAATAACTCATACCGTCTTTCAAGAAAACAAAACAGGTTAAGACGAAGCGGATTTTTTATCATTTATATCACTTATGAGAAAATTTTTAATCACCATATTCATCCTTCAATTGTGCCTGCCCACATTGACCAAAGCACAAAACACGTTCGACCAGCAAATGATCACAGAAGAAAGCGGTATGGTCCAGGCTGGTGAAAACAACCGGTTTTCATGGGGACGGGATTCTACTGGCAATGAAGTCAAGAATATCCCAATCGGCATGTTCGTATGGAAAATTGATGAACGCTTCGGAAACGTCCGACCGGCAGAAATGGACACTTTACCGGACAATTTCCAGAATTTCAATCTCACATCCGGCCCGACCGGACAATACAATTTCTTAGGAAATCTCGGTTCTCCACGATTATCCAGACTTTTCATGGATCGTCAGGTTCACAGTAATTTCATTTTTGCCGATCCTTTTGATTACTTCTACACGCCTGTCAACGAATTTCTTTTCGCCAACACGAAAAGCCCCATCACCAATCTGTCTTATCATTCCAACGGAAGCAAACAGGATGGTGAAGACAGATTGAGAGCTTATTTCGCATCCAACATCAACAAGATTGCCGGAATAGGATTCAAACTGGACTATCTCTACGGACGAGGTTACTACAACAATCAGGCCACCTCACTGTTTAACGGATCACTCTACGGATACTATCGCGGAGACCAATATAACATGCACGCCTGGATCAGCGTCAACCACATGAGACTGGGTGAAAACGGTGGTATTGAAGATGACAGATACATCACGCAACCGGAAGACTTTACACGTTCGTATGGCTCAAGAGATATTCCTACCGTTCTGTCCCGGAACTGGAACCGCAATGAAGACCAGACTTACTTTCTCACCCACCGGTATAACTTGGGATTCTACAAGGACATAGAACTACCAGATTCACTCAAGCCTGTAATACCTGCTGATTCCACTTTACTTTTAGGATTGAAGGACAGCATCAGACAGGTAGTGATGGCAGACACTCTACGCCGGAGAGTCGCGTTGGATTCATTGCGCCATGCATTTATCGAGTCACAAAACATCCCTGAAGAGTTCATTCCCGTCACCAGCTTCATACATACGCTGCGTATCCGTAATGCCAAACACACGTATTATTCTTACGACACACCTGAAAACTACTATACCTACCTGTATTACGGTGATCCCAATGATGTGCACGACAGAACACGTGGCATTTCCGTAAAAAACACATTAGGTATTGCTCTGAGAGAAGGGTTCAACAAATGGGCTAAGGCCGGACTCACAGCCTTCGCTTCTCATGAACTTCGGCAATTTGTCCTGCCGGACCTGCTCAGCCAGACACGTTATGACAAGACCTATACGGAACATAATGTATCTGTGGGTGGTGAACTAAGTAAGACCATGGGAAAAACCATCCATTACAACGTATTAGGAGAAGCCGTGCTGGCCGGTGAAGACTTGGGACAGTTTGAGGTAACCGGAAATGCCGACCTTAATATTCCTCTCTTTAAGGACACACTGCAAATTGCAGCCAAAGCATACATAAAGAATCTCAACCCCAGCTTTTATATGAGACATTACCACACCCAATTTGTATGGTGGGACAATGATCTGGACAAGGAATTCCGTACACGCGTAGAAGGAACTCTTTCATTCAACCGTTCACATACCAGATTGACAATAGGTGCGGAAAACGTCAAGAACTACACCTATTTTGCAACAGAAAAGACAGCTGTAACCAATGATGCAGGCGAAGCCACAGGCAGCTACAGCAACAATGTTGCCGTAAGACAAAACTCCGGTAGCATACAGGTGTTCAGCGCCAAGCTCAACCAGGATTTCAGATTCGGCATATTCAACTGGGAAAACGAAGTGGCTTACCAGAAATCCAGTAATGAAACGGCACTGCCGTTACCCATGATTTCAGCTTACAGCAACCTTTATCTGGTATTCAGGATTGCAAAAGTCCTGCGTGTACAACTTGGCGGCGACGTACGTTTCTTCACAGAATACTATGCACCGGATTATGCTCCAATCGTCCAGCAATTTACCACTCAAGATCCTCAGACACGGATTAAAATAGGTAATTACCCTCTATGCAACGTGTATGCCAACCTTCACCTCAAACACTGCCGGATATATGTGTCATACAATCACGTCAATCAAGGCAGTGGAAACGCATTTTGGGCTCCCCACTATCCAATGAATCCGAGTAATTTCAATTTCGGAATATCATGGAATTTCTTTAACTAAGTAACATCACCTGAACAATCAGAATCAAGACACAAGCATCTTACAATCGCCCCAAAGCAAAAAGGCAGCCAACCAATATGTATTTTTATTTACACCGAACCATGTAACTTGGCTACTGTTGCTTTAGGGCGATTATATTTTTGTTTTTCATTGCGCCCAAACCAATCCCCAAACATATCAGATCACATCTGCATTTCTTATATTCCGTTTTCCGCTCTATCTCCCTAAAAGTCTTTTCCGCTCCAAAGTCCTTCACCTATTCACTTCCCTTTACTGATGCGGGCTGTGGCATGATATGAGTCCTTCACCACCCCTTCACCACTCCTTCATTTTTACCTTTTCATTCAAAAAGGCAGTCCGCATTAACTGAAAAAAGTAAAGGAGACTTTCAAAAAAGTAAGCTTTACTTTTTAAAAAGTAAAGCTTACTTTTTTGAAAAGATACCGAACTTTCATAAAGACTTCATGATTTTTTATTAACAAATAAAAACATTGAATACCTTTTCTGAAAATAAGAATGATGAATCCGGTATATTCATCATTAAATATTTGATTATCAATATAATAAAAGCACAAATGAAGAGGTGAACAGTTTTAGGCCATTACTTCCTGAGGGAGAACAATCTGCTATTAAAGTATAACTGATCACCAGCCCTCAGGCTCCCGACAATTTTTATCCGACAAAAAAGCAATTTAAGAAAAATCATAGGGCCACACCCCAGATCGGGGTGACCGACCAATCTACAATCGAGTAGGAGGAAAACGAAGTAGTTTTCTTCCTACTTTCGTTTTCCGACCTC
>ERZ791680.1447-NODE-1447-length-14981-cov-3.753115_pt1 | contig 14981 bp, 14 predicted proteins | sample MGYA00510051_ERZ791680 | MGnify/ENA primary metagenome ERZ791680 (study PRJEB30046, sample SAMN00715238) | human gut metagenome | study: EMG produced TPA metagenomics assembly of the A metagenome-wide association study of gut microbiota in type 2...
TTATGATTTGCTAAATGCGGCTATCATCAATCCAAAGGATGACGAAGAGTTGGCATTGACTTTGAATGGTCGGAAGAAAAAGCTTCAAAGAGAGGATTTTATTCGATCAGCTTCCATGCTAGGTATAGAGAATGTGATTGTAGAACGACTGATAAATAAATATATCAAACTATTGCCCAAGTTTGAGACTATCATTCAAAACTCTTTCCTAAGTGCTGAATTAAAAGAAAAGTATGGCGAATTATTGAAAGGACGGCTTGCGAGGCTTTAACAAAGACTATAAAACGGTAAAATACACAATGCTTAGAATATTCTTCCTTGTAGCTTTTATGGTACATCGGAGGGACAGTTATTCGAAAATTTCGAATAACTGAAAGGCGATAATACTGATAGGTGAGTATTCAATCTGGTTTTGATTGCTTGCGTTTTTGTGCATAATGCTCATCTATCATTTTATGAACCTCATCCATAGAAATAAGCCCTTCTATATGTTTACGTGCAGTCTCAATGAGAAAGCTGGATACACGCAGATTGTCAACTGCTTGTAACCCGATAGATGCTCGCCAGAGCTTAGCTCTTTCGCATTTTTTCGATGTTTTCGTCATTCATGTATTCACTAAATATATCCATGTTTGATCTCTGCTAATTAAATACGCTTTCGTGTCATTTGTGATAATTTGATTCTTAACATATCACTTAGTATTGAATTACGAAAACTCGTATAGTTTTTTTAGTATTTCTATTTCTGCATTCGAAATGGGGGTTTGAATCAATTCATCATATTTGTCTCTAACATGCAAATTTACGCCATTATCAAAAATATTTTCGGATAATTTACTTTGTAGAGTATCAGAAATAGATAAAATCTCATCACTTAATTTTATGTCAACAGCTCGTAGAGTAGTAATAAATTCTAAATTAAGTTGAATAAATAGCTCTTCCAGTTTTCCATTTGCTTGTTCTTTTCGTTTTTCCTCACCTATTTCTGTATTTAAAAGGATTTGACATTCTGTATGAATACAGGCGAATATCTTATAGAAATCATTTAATTTGTGGTTGAGAATCAATATGTTTAATAGATTTTGTCTATTAACTTTCATGTCTTTTATTTTCTGGTTTATTTTATTTGTTTTGTATAGATAAATAGAAAATATAAGATTAAATAAAGCGATTAATACAACTCCCAATTTATGTAACGCATCAAGACAAGCAATAGGTTGTGGTGAAATTCCTTGACTAATGCTTTGTGGTATAATTGCTATTTTAGAAATAGAATCAATAACCAATTGTAAAGTATCCATAATTATCCAATTGCAGTGTTATTTCTTAATATTCGTTGAATGGCTTCTGATAACGTCCTTTCGTATTTATAAGTTCCCAAAGAACGGAATTTGTATTTGTTCATAAACTCATCCCTACCATGTTTTGTGACAACATTTCTGAATAACTCCTCAAAAAATGAGGGGTTGATAGATTTGATATTTTCGGGAATAATGATCTCTATTGTTTCATATTTAGAATCAATATCATCAATATGTGAGTTTTCTCTCACATAGACTCCTCGATCTCTACCTGTGAAAACCTTAGAAACAATATTGCCACGTTTGACCCTAAAGTCTTCTAAATTGATAATATTATCTTTACTTTGTTTCATAATTATAAATATATATATGCGTGAATAAATGTGCCAGGGAAAAAGAACTCGCTACATTTAACGTATTTATTATCAGGTTTGTCTTCAATATTTCCAGAGCTGTTAAATGTAAGGACTCTATATTTTTCTCCTTTTACCATAGATTCTGTTACTGGATATTTACCGTCAAATACAATATTTGCTTTTCCCGATTGTAACGTCATCTTTGATAATTTTGATGCGTTGCAACCTTTTAAGTTGTAAAAACTTTCGATAAAGCGCAAAGAGCCATTTCCTCTATTTTTATATTTTTCTGGGGATACTGAAGTAACTCCATCTTGTAGAGAATATAGTGTCCATAAAGTTTCTTCTTCAAATTCTTTCTTTTTTAGGAATCCTTTGTGTGTGTATTGTTTTGACAACTCCTTCATCTTATCAGATATAATAGGATTTGGGCAATTTTCATCTTTGAATTTCTCGTAAATCGACATTCCTAAATTCATTATGACTAGTTGGAATACTCCAACTTTTTCTCCATCTATTTCTTGTTCTTCAAAATATCCTATCGAATAGCGACATTTCGTAGAAGAATGTTCTTCTGCATTAATGAGAATTTCTCCAATAACGGTACATAAATCATCTATTTGCTCATCTTCTAAATTACGACCCATTTTTGACAAACAAGTATCAACATAGTCAGATAAAGTAGTTGTGTCTATGTCCTTCATTTCTGCTTGTCGAATAGTATCAACTTCAGAACGATGAATGCAAAGATTATACGGAACAACATGAGAAAACTCTATTTGTTTTTTTGCATGAATTGCTAAAGAACCTACGGAAAATAACATGGTTCTTATGGAACTTCCCCTAGTAGATCTGTCTGTAATCCTTTTTGCGTACTTTTTAAAGCGCTTTTTCTTTCGACATCTATTGTAAAACCTAAATATATCCTTAAGTATTAAGTCTAACAAAACTTGAGCCTCAAGAGTGAATTCATCACATTTGGTATAGTCAATGAATATTTCTGGATAGTTTGAAAATAAAGACAAAACTATCAGTTTTCTGATTGCGGAATAACTTTCTTGGGGATTTTCAATTAGAGAAAAAAGTCTTGGTATTTCAACATAACAATTAGTGTTATTATTCTCTTTATTTATCAATTCGTAATTAAGAGGACTGCTTATGCAGTTAAGTAGATACGAAACACTTGGAGAAAGTGTGTTAGACAACAATTGATCTACGGAGAGAATCACGCCATTTTTCCTATTATAGCGGGCATTCTCTTCGCATAGGATTTGAGCCTTTCTTCTTTTTTGTCTCTTTGTTTTTAGCTGACGTAAGAAGCGTTTATAACCTCGATGTAATCTACTTCTATCTTTGGCTGTCATATGCGTGAATCCAAGTTATTTACCTTGTAGGTGCAAAAGTACAAAAATAATCACAATTATCGAATATAATTCGCTATATTTGCACTATAAAATCGTATTAAAGAATGAAACTGAATAGAATAAAGGCAGTCCTTTCGGAAAAAGGCATTTCTCAAACGTGGTTAGCCAAACAATTGGATAAGAGTTTTAGCATGGTCAATGCTTATGCTTGCAATAGGATTCAACCTAATTTGGAAACGCTCCAGCGGATTGCCGAGATTCTACAAGTTGATTTGAAGGATTTAATAACCGATAAAAAAGAAAGACTGCAATAGAACCTGAATCGATTTGATGGTTTTAGATGCATTTGCAATCTATGTAAAATCGAAAAGGTATTGGATGTCAGAATACTAATAGCATAAGTAGTAACTACTCATAATAGGGCAAGGATATGTCAACACAAAGTGAAGCGGCATTGGAAGCCGGACTGATAACCACTCTTCAACAAATGGACTATGAATATGTCCAAATTGTAGAAGAGGATAATTTGTATGCCAATTTCAAGCGGCAGTTGGAGGTTCATAACCGCAAACGGCTGGAGGAATATGGACGCAATGAGTTTACGACAGAAGAGTTTGAGAAGATTCTCATATACCTTGAAGGTGGTACTCGCTTTGAAAAGGCAAAGAAACTCCGTGATTTATATCCGCTTGATACGGCTGATGGACAGCGTATATGGGTGGAATTTCTAAATAGGCAACAGTGGTGTCAGAATGAATTTCAGGTTTCCAACCAAATCACAGTGGAAGGACGTAAAAAATGCCGTTATGATGTGACGATCCTAATCAATGGTTTGCCACTTGTGCAGATTGAATTGAAACGTCGTGGCGTGGAACTTAAACAGGCATACAACCAAATACAGCGTTATCACAAGACTTCGTTTCACGGATTGTTTGATTATATCCAGTTGTTTGTTATATCCAATGGCGTTAACACTCGCTATTTTGCCAATAATCCAAATAGTGGGTATAAGTTCACATTCAACTGGACAGATGCCGCCAATCATCCGTTCAATGAATTGGACAAGTTTGCCGTATTCTTCTTGGAAAAATGTACGCTTGGCAAAATCATAGGAAAGTATATTGTGCTGCATGAGGGCGACAAGTGCTTGATGGTACTTCGTCCTTACCAATTCTATGCGGTAGAGAAGATTTTGGATCGTGTACAAAACTCCAATGATAATGGTTATATCTGGCATACAACAGGTGCCGGAAAAACATTGACCTCATTCAAGGCTGCACAACTTGTATCAGAATTGGATGATGTGGATAAGGTGATGTTTGTTGTTGACCGTCATGATCTCGATACTCAGACGCAATCGGAATACGAGGCTTTTGAGCCGGGTGCAGTGGATAGTACCGACAATACGGATGAACTCGTGAAGCGACTTCAAAGCAATTCCAAAATCATCATAACCACCATTCAAAAACTTAATGCGGCAGTTAGTAAGACGTGGTATAGCAACAAGATTGACGCTATCCGTCATTCACGCATCGTGATGATTTTTGATGAGTGTCACCGTAGTCATTTTGGGGATAGCCATAAAAAGATTATGAAGTTCTTTGATAATGCCCAGATTTTTGGTTTTACGGGAACACCTATCTTTACCGAAAATGCAGTGGATGGACATACGACAAAAGAAATTTTCGGCAATTGTCTTCATAAATATCTCATCAAAGATGCTATTGCTGATGAAAATGTGCTTGGTTTCCTAGTGGAGTATTATCATGGTAACGAGATTGTAGATAACGATAACCAAACTCGTATGGAGGAGATTGCAAGATTTATCCTTAACAACTTCAATAAATCTACATTTGATGGAGAGTTTGACGCATTGTTTGCTGTACAGTCTGTTCCTATGCTTATCCGCTATTACAAGATTTTCAAATCATTGAATCCTAAAATCCGTATAGGTGCAGTATTTACATACGCAGCCAATAATAGTCAAGATGATGAACAGACTGGTATGGGTACGGGAAAATATGTCAGCGAAAGTGTGGGCGAAGCAGATGAACTACAATCCATTATGGATGATTATAATGAAAACTACGGCACATCTTTTACAACAGAGAACTTTCGTGCTTACTATGATGACATCAACCTGCGCATGAAAAAGAAGAAAGCGGATATGAAACCGCTTGACCTTTGTCTTGTCGTGGGAATGTTCCTTACTGGTTTTGACAGTAAAAAACTGAACACACTTTATGTGGATAAGAATATGGAATATCACGGTTTGCTGCAAGCATTCAGTCGTACCAACCGAGTGTTGAACGAGAAGAAACGATTCGGTAAAATCGTATGCTTCCGTGATCTGAAAAACAATGTTGATACGTCTATAAAACTGTTTAGCAATTCCGACAATCCTGAAGATATAGTACGTCCTCCGTTTGAAAAAGTTAAGCATGAGTACAAGGGTTTGGCAACAGATTTTCTGCAAAAATATCCAACGCCAAGTAGTATAGACCTTCTGCAAAGTGAAAATGACAAGAAGAATTTTGTACTTGCGTTCAGAGACATTATCCGTAAACATGCAGAAATCCAGATATACGAAGATTACAGCGAGGATGCTGAAGACCTCGGTATGACCGAACAGCAGTTTAATGATTATAAGAGTAAATACCTCGACATTACGGTTGGTTTTATTGACCCACCTGCTACACAGTCAACTGTTGCGGAAGATCCTGTTCCATATGGCAATAGTCAAGGGCTGGAAGACATTGATTTCTGTCTTGAACTTCTGCATAGTGATATTATCAATGTAGCGTATATTCTTGAACTCATTGCGGAACTTGACCCATATAGCGATGATTATTCAGAAAAGCGCAAGCATATCCTTGATACAATGATTAAGGATGCTGGAATGCGAGGCAAAGCAAAACTCATCGACGGCTTTATTCAAAAGAATGTAGATGAAGACAAGGAAAACTTCATGAATGGGCGCAATAGAGCAGATGGAACAAATGAATTAGAGGAACGTTTGAACCAATATATTGTGTCAGAACGCAATAAGGCTGTGAGTGATTTGGCGGATGATGAACAAATTTCTGCCGAAGTGCTTAATCTTTACATAAAAGAGTATGACTATTTACAAAAAGAACAGCCTGAAATTATACAAAAGGCATTGAAAGAGAAGCATCTCGGTCTTATCAAAACCCGAAAGGCTTTGACGAGAATAATGGAAAGATTGCGTAGTATTATAAAAACGTTTAATTGGGAATAAGATATTATGAGCGAAGAATTACAGCAGAAACTCCGTGACCAACTTTGGGAGGTTGCAAATCGTTTGCGTGGCAATATGTCGGCAAGTGACTTTATGTATTTTACATTAGGTTTCATCTTCTATAAGTACTTGTCGGAAAAAATAGAGAAGTATGCCAACAATGCCTTGGTGGATGATGAAATAACCTTTAAGGAATTGTGGAAAATGGATGATGCCGATGCGGTGGAACTTCAAGAGGAAGCAAAGAACCAATGCTTGGAGAATATCGGCTATTTCATAGAACCGAAATTCTTGTTTTCGTCCGTAATAGAGGCTATCAAGCGTAAAGAAAATATCTTGCCTATGCTTGAACGTTCATTGAAGCGTATTGAAGACAGTACTTTAGGACAGGATAGTGAAGAAGATTTTGGCGGATTGTTTTCAGATATAGACTTGGCATCACCTAAATTGGGCAAGACTGCCGACGATAAAAACACGCTCGTTAGTAACGTGCTTCTTGCATTAGATGATATAGACTTCGGAGTAGAGGCATCACAGGAGATTGATATTTTGGGTGATGCTTACGAATATATGATTTCGCAATTTGCCGCAGGAGCCGGAAAAAAGGCTGGAGAGTTCTATACTCCGCAGGAAGTCAGCCGTATCTTAGCAGAAATTGTTTCCATCGGACACCAGCGTTTACGCAATGTATATGACCCTACTTGCGGTAGTGGTTCGTTGCTTCTTCGTGCTGCTAATATTGGAAATGCAGTTGATATTTATGGACAGGAAAAGAATCCTACAACTTATAACCTTGCCCGAATGAATATGTTGCTTCATGGCATCAGATTCAGCAACTTCAAGATTGAAAATGGTGATACACTTGAATGGGATGCTTTTGGTGATACTCAGTTTGATGCAGTGGTTGCAAATCCTCCGTTCTCAGCCGAATGGAGTGCTGCCGACAAATTCAATACTGATGATCGTTTCAGCAAAGCAGGACGGCTTGCACCACGTAAGACTGCCGATTATGCATTTATTCTGCACATGATTTATCACTTGAACGAGGGTGGTACAATGGCTTGTGTTGCTCCGCATGGTGTACTATTTCGAGGAAATGCGGAGGGAGTTATCCGTCGTTTCCTTATAGAAAAGAAAAACTATGTGGATGCCATTATAGGATTACCTGCGAATATTTTCTATGGTACAAGTATTCCGACTTGTATTCTTGTTTTCAAGAAATGTCGTAAGGAAGATGACAATATTCTGTTTATTGATGCAAGCAAGGAGTTTGAAAAGGTAAAGACCCAGAACAAACTTCGTGAGCAACATATCCAAAAGATTGTCGAAACTTATCGTGACCGCAAGGAAATAGAAAAGTACAGTCACCTTGCCTCTCTTCAAGAAATAGCCGAGAATGATTACAATCTGAATATTCCACGTTACGTTGATACCTTTGAAGAGGAAGAACCTATCGACATAAAGGCTGTAATGGCAGAGATAAAGGAGTTGGAAGCCAAACGTGCTGAACTCAACAAAGAGATTGAAGTGTACCTGAAAGAATTGGGACTGGTAGAATAGTTCAGAAAAGTAATAGCAATGGGTGAAAATGACAACATACCTCAGATGACTCCTTCATTTGAGAATATATGCCGCAAGGATGAAAACGGGAATGAATACTGGAGTTCCCGTGACCTTTGTGGTGCGATGGGCTATTCTGCTTATTGGAAATTTCAACGAGTCATAGATAAAGCCATTAAAGTAGCCGGAGAAAAAGGGATGAATGTGGATGAACATTTCAACCAAGCGGTTGATATGGTCAAGATAGGAAACGGCTCATTCCGCAAGGTAAATATATTCCGTCTCTCTCGTATGGCATGTATGATTATTGCGGAAAATGCTGATGGTAAAAAGTTGCTCGTCCAACAAGCACGGGACTTTTTCTCACAATCTGTCTCAATGGCAGAACTTATGCATAATTCACTAAGCTCTAATATATTGTTGTATAAAACAGCACAAGGGGAGGCACGGGTAGAAGTCATTTTCAACAGCGAAACATTCTGGATGTCACAAAAAAGAATGGCGGACTTGTTTGGAGTTGATGTCAGAACTATAAATTATCATCTCGGACAAATTTACGAAACAGGAGAACTTTCCAAAGAGGCAACTATCCGAAAAATTGGGATAGTTCAAACAGAAGGAGACCGGGAAGTGGAACGTATGCCGCTATTTTACAACCTCGATGCTATTGTGGCGGTGGGGTATAGAGTAAACAGCTATCAAGCTACTCAATTCCGTATTTGGGCTACTTCAGTGCTGAAAGAGTTTATCATTAAAGGATATGCCCTTGATGATGAGAGACTGAAACAGGGCAAACATTTCGGGAAAGACTATTTTGACGATTTGCTTGAGCGTATTCGTGAGATACGTACCTCAGAGCGCAGATATTACCAAAAGATAACTGACATTTATGCAGAATGTAGTGCGGATTATGACCCGAAATCAGAAGATACAAAGTTGTTCTTCAAGATGGTACAGAATATGATGCACCTTGCCGTTACCCATCATACGGCAGCGGAAATTATCTATCAACGAGCTGATTCTGAGCAACCTTATATGGGGCTTACCACGTGGAAGAAAGCTCCTAACGGAAGAGTGCAAAAGTCTGATACCATCGTCGCAAAAAATTACCTGTCAGATTCAGAATTGTCCCAGTTGAATCTTATCACAACTGCCTTTCTTGATATGGCAGAATCACGTGCTGCACGTCATATCGTTTCAACTATGGATGATTGGAAAAAGTTCCTTCAACAATATCTTGCAACGATGGATTACGAGCCGTGCGATACAGCCGGAAAAGTAACACAAGAGGAAGCAAGAGATAAGGCTTATAGCGAATACGAAAAATATAAACTGATTCAAGACAAATCATACATATCGGATTTTGACCGTTTTAATGAGGGTAATGATGAAACACCATTGCTTCCATTTGACTTGAATCCTATAAAATAATGACAACTATGGCAATAGATAATAAAGATAAAAAAGTCCTTAATGTTCCCCATTTGAGATTTCCTGAGTTTAGTGGGGAGTGGGTAACAAAATCAATAAACGATTTAGCGGTTGTTATTGGCGGTGGAACGCCTGATACTACTGTAAAATCATATTGGGATGGAGAAATACAATGGTTTACCCCTTCTGAAATAGGTAAAAATAAATATGTTGATTCAAGTTTGCGTACCATAACAGAAGTGGGGTTAAACAATTCCAGCGCAAAACTTTTGCCTCCCAATACGATACTTTTAAGTTCTCGTGCCACCATTGGAGAATGCTCATTATCTCTCAGAGAATGTGCTACAAACCAAGGTTTTCAATGTCTTGTATCTAAAAAATGCAATGTTGATTTTCTCTATTATCTGATACAAACAAAGAAGAAAGATCTAATCAGGAAGTCTTGTGGGTCAACCTTTTTAGAAATTTCGGCAAATGAAGTTCGTAAAATTCAAGTGTCAGTTCCATCTGATGTTGAGCAACAAAAGATAGCAGAGTTATTGTCGTTGATAGATGAGCGTATTGCTACTCAAAACAAAATCATTGAGAAACTGCAATCCTTAATTAAAGGGCTAAACGATAATATCCACAAAGGTATTAAGGGAGAAACCGTCTGCTTTTCAGATTTGGGTGAAGCTTATTCTGGATTAAGCGGAAAAGGCGGTGATGATTTCGGATATGGTGAGCCATTCATTACTTATATGAATGTGTATCAGAATACTTACATCTCGGAAAAGGATTATGAATTGGTACAAATCGCTCCCAACGAAAAACAAAACAGTGTGCAGTACGGTGATGCCTTATTCACACTCTCATCTGAAACTCCGGAAGAAGTTGGTATAGGTGCAGTATATTTGGGCAATACGCAGAAACTTTATTTGAATAGCTTCTGCTTTGGCATTCATTTCTATGATGAACGTGTATTACCTCAATACCTTGCCCACTTCATTTCAAGTTCTTCATTTCGTAGGGCTATATATCCGTTAGCACAAGGGAGTACACGGTTTAATCTTCAAAAAAATGACTTTATGAAGATGAAGTTTTTACTACCAAGCTTAGAGAAACAAGGACATATAGCTAACACTCTTGACGCTTTGCATTGCCGTTTGGCAAATGAAAAGTCATTAACGGAACAATACATTTTATTGAAGAAGTATCTATTAAGCCTAATGTTTATATAAACATTTTCTGAAGCAAATACCGTTTCTGCTGTTGAAGACAACTTATGTATTCTTGCTCATTATCCAATTTTCTCTCAGTGAGTTCAAACATACTACAGATTTGTTGTTGAACAGACATTGGTGGGATCGGGAATCGACTCTTACCTAACGCAGTTTGGTTGATACTTGCTTGTGAAACTGCTTTATTGCAAATAGTTTGAAAATAGTTTATTGCCCAATCAGTACAAAGAAGTAAATGCAAAAAACGAGGTCTAACTATGGTTGTATTGGGTATAATTCGCAATAAATTCATGCCATGATAAAGTCCATAATCTTTGTCAAGATAGGCTGTATTTCCTATATACTGAATACTATTGATATTGCTAAACAGAATATTACCTACGTTTAACCTATAGCTTTCAGGAATACACTCTACATAGCCAATTCGTTGTATATCAATACAATGTTTGCTAATAGTTTCTATGCGAGAAACCTTATAAGGGGTTTGATAACTCACTTGTGTTCCTGAATAGCCACTTTTTATTTGCGCCAAGTCATCCAGTCTATATAAAATCCAATCATTCTCTGATGAAAGCAATTGCTGACTAAGCCCTTTAATTAAGGATAAAAAATCAGCAATTTCACAGGAAAGGGATATTCCCCATATTCTTTACTCTCCTTGCTGTTCCATCAACTCCTTATAGTGCTGTTCATATTCTTCATCAGTAAAACTTTCAGCACAACTTTTGGATCGAGTTAAAATTCGTAGATTCTCTTGAAATAATATTTCCTGTCGGCTCATTTGAGAACCAAAATATTTAGGAGAATAAAATCTATCAATCTCTGTTTGCTTTAAATTTTTATACCCAAGAGAAACGGCCATTTCTGAAAGTAAGTCAAGTCTAAAAGAATTACTACTATCAAAATGAGGTGATTTTTCGTTTAAACTATCTAAATATTCTCTCCATGCATGTCTAACTTTTTTGTTTTCCTGAAATACTACATCTATTGTATTTAAGGCATCAACCCATTCTTTTGTTATTGGGGTTGATTTTCGATCTGCCATTAGTGTAAGGAAGACTCTTAATTGAGCATCTTTTTTTGCTTTTCTATTTTGGTACTTTATTCCTAATACCCAAACAATAATTGGGATAATAGCAACAGCAATAATCTGACCGATGCCGATAATGATTTGTATATATTCTGTTGTACTCATAACGCTAAATTTATGCAAAGGTAGTCTTTTAGATCAAAACCTATTTGTATAATTCGAAAAATTTTATCTTTAATTAAATATCACACAAGCTAACTATGCAAAATAGCAGAATACACTGCTTCAAGATTGACTCTTCTACACACTTTGATAATAATATAATGAGGAATATTCCGTTTCTAATGTGATGGATGTAGAGCATAATGTTACAAATAATGCGATGTTTTGAGGTATAACCGTCTGGTTATCATAATGAAATTAAGGATTGTTTATTTGTAATGTCCGCAATTAGAAAAAAGATGTTCTCCTTTTTGAAAGATGAATATACAGAGAGCTTTGAAATCAATCAGCTACTTGATTACGAACAACCTACTGCATATATTGTAGCTAATGATGAATACTCTACCGACACAAGTTTAACCCCTGTTCTAACTGCGAATAAAGGTTTTATCTTGGGGTATACAGACGAAAAATTTGGCATATATCAAAAAGGAGAGTGTATAATCTTTGACGATTTCACAATGGATGCAAAATATGTATCATTCCCTTTTAAGGTAAAGTCTTCGGCAATAAAAATACTCACAGCAAAACCGAATGTAAATCTTCGATTTATGTTTGAATATCTATCATATTGGGAACTTAAATCGGAAGAACATAAAAGGCATTATATTTCAGAAATAGCTTCGCTTGTAATTGAACTACCTTCAAAAGAAAGACAAAGTATAATAGCCTCACTAATGACTTCGTTAAACAGCAAATTGGATATTGAAGCAAAAACAAAGATAAGATACGAAGAACAAAAGAGATACTTACTCTCGCAAATGTTTATATGAACATCTGTGAGAGCAAATATTGTTTCTGCTTTGAATACTTGATGATCAAACTATTATGTGTCTCTAATAGTCCATGTAACTTTCTGAAAACAACGGAGATTCTTTTTTGTTCTTCTAATTTTGGCAGACGGATTTGTATGTTTCCCATTGTGTTATTCATAAGTTTCGGGTTTGCTAAATTAGTTGAGACATACATCCTTGTTGCTTCTGCTAAGACTAATGAAACGAAATGGGCATCAAATCCTTTTTTGAGCTTTAACAAGCCACAGACATTAGTGCAATTAAACTTTCCATTACGATAAAATACCGTTCCTGCATTTGCACCGTCAGTCGTCCAACTGATATATTCACCTTCAAACATAAAATCATCAAGATAACCCATAATTCCATCATTTGATGTTTGAGAAGAATACACAGGGTATAACGGATTTTCTTGTTGGCTAATTTCTACCGAACTAATAACTCTACCACGTCCTATTGATGCAATATCTTGAATCTTGAATTGTTCCCAAGAATCAGAGTGAAGCATTTTCAAACTAATTGCGGACTTTAATTTTTTCAAATCCTCAATGATTTTGTTTTGGGTGACTATTCTCTCATCCAAAAGTTGAAACAATCGTGAAATTTTTCTCTGTTCTACTACAGCAGGAATAGAAAAACTGAAACTTTCCATTTGATTTTTATCCCCTCTCGGCATTTTTACACCTTTGGCACCGCTCATAACATAATTGATGAACTTATCTGACGCAATTACATTATAGAGAAATTCTGGTTCGCAGGTTTTACTTCTCAGAACAAATACATCTGCACTACAGCCACCTATTCTATCTGAGAACCACACTTTTTTTAGATAGGGACGAATATTTGATAACAGTATATCATTCTTTTTATATGCTACGACATTGGTATTTGCTGGAATAGAAATAGCTGATTGCACACCTTGAAAATTTTGCAGAATATTCTCCGTTGAGATATACGTACTCTCATCTAATAGCCCAGATGAAATTCTCTCTTTCTGAAAATCCGCAACATCCTTTAGAGATACATTAACCCACTCCTCCGTAAACTCAGGAAATCTCAAATGGGGAACATCAGTGATTTATTATTCTCTAATTATATGTACAACATATTAATATACGATTATGAGACAAAAGACAATTAGAGAAATCTCGGTTGCATGGAAAGAGTACAAGCAACCTTATGTGAAACAGTCCACAATGGCTGCTTATGTGCTTATCTTGGAGAATCATATTCTTCCAAACTTTGGAGAAAGTGATACGCTCCATGAACAGGCTGTGCAAGACTTCGTTTTGCGGAAAATTGAGAATGGGCTGAGTGTGAAATCCGTAAAAGACATTTTGATTGTTCTGAAAATGGTTATGAAATTCGGTGTGAAAAATGAATGGATGGATTATCAAGAGTGGGACATCAAATATCCGTCTTCTTCAACAACCAAAGAATTGGAAGTACTGTCAGTTGCCAATCACAAGAAAATACTCAATCATATTCAAAACCATTTCTCCTTTACCGGACTGGGTATCTACATCAGTCTTTGTACAGGACTTCGTATTGGGGAAGTTTGCGCTTTGAAGTGGAGTGACATCAATGTTTCTGAGGGAACGATTACCGTTAATCGTACAATTGAACGGATTTACATTATTGATGGAACGAAGAAACATACTGAGTTGGTAATCAATACTCCCAAGACACAAAACTCATGTCGGGAAATTCCTATGACAAAGGAGCTTCTTGCAATGGTAAAACCACTAAAGAAGGTCGTTAATGAAGATTTCTATGTCTTGACTAATGATGAATATCCAACCGAACCTCGTACCTACCGTAATTATTACGGCAAATTAATGGAAAAATTGGGTATTCCTAAATTAAAATATCATGGGCTTCGCCATAGTTTTGCCACTCGTTGTATAGAAGCTGGCTGTGACTACAAAACCGTTAGTGTATTGTTAGGGCATTCCAACATATCAACTACATTGGACTTATATGTTCATCCAAATATGGAACAGAAAAAGCGTTGTATTGCGAAAGTCTTTAAATCGCTGGGGAAATGATGTAATATGTAGAGCGAAGGAATTTTATAGTAATTTCTTCGCTCTCAATCATTGCGTACATTATGAGAATGGAGTAATAACACTTTTACCAACATTTATAATTGGGGAACCTGTTTTATCATAAGGTACATTGAAAAGATTAAGGAGAGGAAAATCCCCTCCATAACTCTAAAACCATGTATCAGACATTCAAATCTTTCAGTGCTAGTGCATAATTGGGACAAAAACCGTCCATTATACACTTTAAACCAAGTGTCTGATAATACTTGTAGTCATCGTCCTCGGTACAGAGGTATTTGTAACCGTAGCGTGGCATGTACTCCTTGAAGAACCGAGCCAAGTCTTTCAGGCTTTCTTCTTGGTTCTTCTTGAAGTTACTGCGCACAATGATGATAG
>ERZ791680.1451-NODE-1451-length-14921-cov-63.048567_pt1 | contig 14921 bp, 19 predicted proteins | sample MGYA00510051_ERZ791680 | MGnify/ENA primary metagenome ERZ791680 (study PRJEB30046, sample SAMN00715238) | human gut metagenome | study: EMG produced TPA metagenomics assembly of the A metagenome-wide association study of gut microbiota in type 2...
ATATCAAAGTAAATCTCTAATTGTTAACAAGTTAATTTATAGAACATCCCTATAATAAAAAAGTCCGACAAGTGGATTGATCTTGTCGGACTTTTTGTATGTTATAAAAATGTATTCGTTAGAACTTCGCCATCTTGATAGCATCGATAGCGCATTCGTCGCCCTTGTTGCCATACTTGCCACCGCAGCGGTCGAGTGCCTGCTGCAGGTCGTTGGTGGTGAGCAAGCCGTAGATGATAGGTATCTCGCTTGTGGTGTTGAGGCGTGCGATGCCTGCCGTTACGCCCTGACAGATGTAATCGAAGTGAGGTGTCTCACCGCGTATCACGCTTCCGAGGATTATCACGGCGTCGTAGCCTCCGTGGAGCACCATCTGATGAGCACCGTAGATAAGCTCGAAGCTGCCCGGAACTGTCTTGATGTGTATGTTCTCGGGCAGAGCGCCGTGCTTCTCGAGAGTCTTTACGGCTCCGTCGAGCAGTGCGCCTGTTATCTCCTCGTTCCATTCAGCCACCACGATGCCGAAGCACATGTTGCTTGCGTCGGGGATGGTGGTGATGTCGTACTGTGAGAGGTTATGGAGTGATGTAGCCATATTTGGTTATTCGATTACTCTGAAACGCGCTCAATGTACTTGTCGATCTCTGAGCTCTGTACCAAAGAAGAGTTTACGTACTTCTTCTTGATGTCCTGATAGAGCTTCAGAGCTTCGTCTTTCTTGTTCTGGCTTTCGAGAAGCTTGCCTGCCTGAAGGAGGAATGTAGGCGATATGCTGTTGTTCACGTCGTCAGCCTTGCTGTCAGCCATGTCGGCTGCCTTCTTCAGTGTGCTGATAGCCTTGTCTACGTTGCCTGTCTGTGCGTAAGCGTTAGCGAGAGCTGCTGTAGCTGTTGGGCTTACCATAGCGTCGCCCTTTGTAGAGAACTTCTCAAGGTATGTAACAGCCTCTGTGTACTTGCCGAGGTTGAAGTAGCTCAGACCTGCATAGAGGTTAGCGAGGTTGCCAGCGTCGGTGCTGCTGTAGTCGCTTGCGATCTTCACGAAGCCTACATAGCCTGCACCATCGCCGTTGAGAGCCTTGTCAAACTGCTCAGCGTTGAAGTACTGCTCGCCCTTTGCGATAGCTGTGCTTGCCTTGTCCTCACGCGGACCTGCTACGTAAGCGTTGTAAAGAATAGCACCTGCTACGACGAGGAGGATAGCCACTACACCGATGATTATCTGCTTTTTGAACTTCAAGAAGAAATCTTCTTTGTTGTTGGCGCTCTCTACGTGTGAGTTTGCACCAAAATCAATTTTGTTTGTCATTTGTTATTTTGTTTTTTTATTTTATCGGTTTATAGTTTGCAATGCAACACATTGCGAGGAGCAAAATTACTGATTTTATCTCATATATTGAAATTTATTCTGCCTTTTTTTCTTTTTTCAATAATAAATGGGGTAACTTTGCAGTAATACAACGTGTTGTTTCTATTTATAATGGCGACCCACGGTGGGTCTACAGGGTATATAATTACATGATATTACGCAATTTATCCATACTCAATTTCAAGAATATCGGTGAGGCTTCGCTTGAGTTCTCGCCCAAACTCAACTGTTTTCTCGGTAGCAATGGCGAGGGCAAGACCAACTTGCTCGATGCTATCTATTACCTGTCGTTCTGTCGCAGTGCGTTCAATCCAATCGACTCGCAGATAATAAAGCACGATGCCGACTTCCTTATGCTCGATGCTGCGTATGCTACTGATGAGGAGGAACCTGTGGCAGTGTACTGTGGCATGAAGCGTGGACAGAAGAAACAGCTGAAGCGCGACAAAAAGGCGTACAAGCGTCTTTCGCAGCATATCGGATTGATTCCGCTCATCTTCGTCTCGCCTGCAGACCAAACGCTCATCGCTGGTGGTAGTGAGGAGCGCCGCCGACTGATGGATATCGTGATATCGCAGTATGACAACACGTACATCGATGCTCTTAATAGCTACACGAAGGCACTTCAGCAGCGCAACGCTTTACTGAAGATGGAGCAGGAACCTGATGTTGCGCTGCTTGATATCTGGGAGCAGGAAATGGCACGACACGGTGAGACTATATTCCGTGCGCGTGAGGACTTCGTGGAGCGACTCGTGCCCGTGTTCCAACGCATATATCAGCACGTGTCGGATTGTAAAGAAACGGTGTCGCTAAGGTATGTATCGCACGCGCAGCGTGGACCGCTATTGGACGTTATTCAGCGCGACAGGTTCAAAGACAGAGCTGTGGGCTACTCGCTGCATGGCGTGCATCGCGACGATTTGGAGATGATGCTCGGCGACTATCAGATGAAGCGCGAGGGCTCGCAGGGTCAGACAAAGACATTCGTGCTGGCACTGAAACTCGCGCAGTTCGACTTCCTGCGTCGCACAGCATCGCAGACTACACCGTTGTTGCTGCTTGACGATATCTTCGACAAGCTCGACTCGCATCGTGTGGAGCAGATTGTGAAGTTGGTGTCGGGCGACGGTTTCGGACAGATATTCATCACCGACACCAACCGCGAACACCTTGACCGCATACTCGATAGTGTAAGTTACGACTATCGCCTGTTCGACGTGAAGGGCGGCGAGATAGTTCCTCATCAACCGACTAATAAATAAAGTGTATGTTCAGACGTGACGTAAAGTCGATTAACGACTTGCTAAATATGTATCTGCGACGCGAAGGTCTTGAGACTCCTCTGCTGCAGCGGCGTGCTGTAGACGCTTGGGATAAGGTGGTAGGTGCAGGCGTGGCGCGGTACACTGGCGAGAAATTCATAAAGAACCAAACGTTGTTCGTGAAGATACAAAGTCCGGCACTGCGCCAGGACCTTACGATGATGCGCTCCCAATTGGTGAAGCGTATCAACGAGGCTGTGGGCAGCATGGTGATTGTTGACGTTCGTATTTATTAATAGCTGAACTTTCGAGAATTCAGGAGTTAAAGGAGTTAAGAAGTTAAGGAGTTAAGCCATTAGTTTTTTTGTTTGATATGGCATTATAAGCAATTTAAGAAGTTAAGCCAAATGCTTTTAATGTTGTAAATCAAGCAAAAAAACTAATGGCTTAACTTCTTAGCGACCTAAGGGCGCGACAACTCCTTAACTTCTTAACTACTTTCGCTTGCGAAACTTAAGTTAATAGTATCTGCTGAGTGTTTCAGCATCAATCGCTGCATCCGTAAACACTTCAAGCAGCACGGGGCTATTGCCTTTGCGTGTTAGAAGTTCGCTTATTCTGTGTTGCATTTCTTCCTGATTGTGTGCCGCGATGTATTCCACGTTGTTCTGTGCGCAGATGCCTTGCGCCGTTGTCGTATGGCTTGCACCCACAAAGGTGTCAGCCACCGGACTGCGGTGGAGGTTGGGTAGCTGCTTGAAGATGCCACCACAGGAGTTGTTGAGCAGCAGTATGCGCAGATTGCTACCTACGCAGTTGTTCCATAATGCGTTCTGATCGTAGAAGAAACTGAGGTCGCCGATTATGCAGACGTTCAGGTCGTGGTCGGTGAGCGAGAAGCCGGCAGCCGTCGACAGTGAGCCTTCGATGCCGTTCACACCGCGGTTGCACCACACGTAATGGTTGGCGTAGATGCAGGCGAGGCGCACGGCGGTGCTGTTGGCGTAGTGGGTATTCACGCATACGGCAGACTCCTCTATCAGCTTCTCGAAGTATTTCACTACCGCCATCTGCGAGTATTCGGGCTCGTATGCGGCAGCGTGGTTTGCCCATTGACTGAGCAAGCTCTTCCACTTGTTCAGAAACATCGTTCTGCTCTCATCGTTACGCCACGCCGCTTCGTCGTTAGTGTGTAGATCACGGTGTGTATATATGTCGTAGAGCATGGGCATGAGCAGCGCAAGGTTGGCGTTGTCGCACGTCACGATGTGGCGCAACGACATGAGAGGGTCGCTCGCGTGCAGTGGGTCTGCCGTGATGAGACACGACGGAGCCTGTGTCTGTCGCAGCCATCGGCGCGTAGCCTTGCTGACCAGTGTGTCGCCAATATATATAATGTAGTCGGGCGTGTAGTCGGGAGACAGTTCGGGATGCGCCGTGAGATGCCTCACAGCCTCGTCGAAGTGGATTGTATTGCCGCTGTTTGATAGCGGTTCGGCGAAAACGACGAAGTGTTTTGACAGCTCGTTGATGTCGAAGACGGAGCGTCCGAAGCTGTCGGCAGCCATCTGTCCGACCACTATCAGCGGTCGCTTCGCCTGGTACAGTTCCTGTTGCAGAACTTCGACGGTGGTGTTGGTCAGTGCTGCCTCGCTGTCGAGCATACGGAAGCGTCGCTCCTTCGGCAGTTCGGCAACGTCGAACGTGAAGAGCGGTTCGGTGATGGGCACATTGATAAGCACCGGAGCCGGCTGGCGGAATGTGGCAGCGTGCAAGGCTTCATTCACAAGACGGTTGCAGTACCAACGCTCCTCTTCGGTGTGCGGTTCGGGCAGCGACACGCTTCGGCGCACAAACCGATTGAGCGCATCGGGTTGGGGCAGAGTCTGACCATCGAGCTGGTCAATCCATTGCTGCGGTCGGTCGGCTGCGATGACGATGAGCGGTACGTGCTGATAGTAAGCCTCTGCCACAGCCGGAGCGGTGTTGAGCAGAGCCGAACCCGATGTGATGCATACCACGGTGGGGCGCTTCGTGTTGAGGGCGATGCCCATGGCGTAGAACGCTGCCGAACGCTCGTCGGTGATGGGGTGGCAGCGTATCGTGCCGCACTCGTTGAGGTTGTGCACGATGGCAGCATTGCGACTGCCCGGGCACACCACCGCGTCCGTCACCCCCCATTCGAGGAGTAGCGATGTGAGTATGTTTATGTTTTCCTTGTTGCTGTACATTATTTCGTTTGTTGTCGCAAATGCTTTATATGTGCTTGAACAGTTGTTGCATGGTGTTCATCTTCGCCTCCGTCTCCTCCCACTCCGCTTGGCATTGGCTGTCCTTCAGCAGTCCGCCGCCGGCATACAGGCGATAGGCAGTGGCTTCGCCCTCGCCCTCTATCTGCATACAGCGCAGCGTGACGAAGAGGCGAGTGTCGCCGTTGGGGTCGAGCAGGCCGGAGAAGCCGCTATAGTAGTTGCGCTCTCCCGACTCGTTGTTGATGATGAAGTCGCGTGTGGCATCCTTCGGCATACCACAAACGGCAGGCGTAGGGTGCAGAGCGTTAATAAGATTGCCCAGATGCGCCGTGTCCTTCAGGTGGAAGCGTATATCGGAACGCAAGTGTACGAGGTCGCCGGCACGCACGGTGAACGGTCCTTCAACGTTTACGTCGTCGCTGAACTGCTCCACGCACTCGGTTATGTACGTCTCCACGTAGCGTTGCTCCTTTATGTTCTTTGTGCTCCAGTGGATGTCGTCCTTGCCTATCGAGCCGCCCTCCACATCGAAGTCGAGGTTTGCACCACTCAGACGCATCGTTCCTGCAAGCGCCATGGTCTGCATTGCACCGTCGGTGCCGCTGATGAGAGTCTCTGGGGTGGCTATGAGCCATGTGCCGCTGCGCTCGGTTGAGAACAGCACTACGAACATGCGCGGATAGCGGTGGCAGGCACGTGCAAAGAGCGTGAGCGGAGATAGCTTCTCCGTAGCGGTGAGTCGCGCACAGCGTGCCAGCACTATCTTCTGAAACGCATCATTCGTCAGCTGTCCGTGGTAGTTGTGGAAGTCGACGGCATAGCGTTGGCGTTCCTCCTCGTAGTCGGCATCGAGCAGCATCGCAGACACATCGCTGTCGGTAGAGCTAAGATGCGTTTGCTCGCCGTTCTGATTGTCTCCACTAAAGTTCAAATTCACCTCCTCCCAATCGGTGGGCAACAGGAGTATGGGACAGTCGTCTGACGGGGTGAACGGAGCGATTACGAAGCCACGCCGTCCGTTCAGTTCGGCGAGCGAAGCAATCTCTTCGGGTTCGGTCGACAGGCGGTTGCGGAAAACGTGCGTAGAGTGAGGCAGACGGAAATATACGTAGCTCATTCTATTTCGGTTTGTTCATCACAAAGTTAGTCACCTCTACCGACGAAATCAGATCGCCTGCCTCGTTGCGTATGTCCACGTGCCACTGGTGCAGCGTCTTTCCTTTGTGTAGGATACGCGCAGTAGCCGTCACGGTGTCGCCATCGAGCACCGCTTTCACGTGACTGCCACTTACGTTGATGCCCACACATATATTGTTCGGACTGAGCGCAAGCGAGCCTACTCCAGCCACGTTCTCGGCAAGAGCCAGTGAGGCACCGCCACTAAGAAAGCCGAATATCTGACGATTGCGTTCGTCTACTTTCATGCGACCTTGGCATGTGTCGGGGTCGGGTGTGGAGATGAACTCCATGCCGAGCGTATTAGAGAGTCCATCGCGTTTCAGTAGTAGTTCTTTTATCTTGTCTATGTTCATATTTGTTTGTTGTTAATTTCGTGTGATACAGTCAATATCCTTCTCTTATGAAGTCGAGTGCCTCGCGTATCTCCTCGTCGGTGGCTGTCTGATTGATGCGTATGTCGCCGATGTCGTGGAGCAGTGTGAAGTTGATGGTGCCAGACGTGTTCTTCTTGTCGTGGCGCATGAGGTTGAGCAGAGTAGGGTAGTCGTCGCATGTGAACGCCACTGCACCGTAGTTCTCGCGTATGAAGCGAGCCGTTTGATGGAGACGGGCGGTTGGAAATCCGGCTTTGCGTGCACTGATGTATAGTTCGCCAATCAAGCCGAATGCTACTGCGTAGCCGTGTAGCAGAGTCCCTGGAGGTGTTTGGCTTGTTGGCTTTGTTGGTGCAGTTCTTGCTCTGGCAAGCGGCAATAGCCGAGCGGAGACAACTGCACCCCCTGGTTGTTGCATTGAGAACTCCTCCAGGGCGTGACCGACGGTATGGCCGAAGTTGAGTGCTTTGCGGATGCCATGCTCGTGTGGGTCGTCGGCAACGATGTGTTCCTTCACGGCGATGGACGCAGCCACCATGCGCTGCAGCTCAGCGAGGTCGGGCTGCAGGATGTCGAAGTTGACGTGCTCTGCCCACATCTGCGCGTTGCTTATCAGCGAGTGTTTGAGCATCTCGGCGTAGCCCGAACAGAGGTTTGCGGTGTCGAGTGTGTCGAGGAAGCAAGTGTTGACGATGACGTAGCGTGCGTTGGCGAACGCCCCGACCTCGTTCTTCAGTCCGCCGAAGTTGATGCCCGTCTTGCCTCCCACCGCTGCGTCGACCATGGCGAGCAGCGTTGTGGGGATGTTGATGAAGTTGATGCCGCGCTTGAAGGTGGTAGCAGCGAAGCCGCCGAGGTCGGTCACCATGCCGCCACCGAGGTTCACGAGCAGCGAGTGGCGTGTTGCGCCGCCCCGTTGCAGTGCTGTCCACACGTCGGCGAGCGTGGCGAGCGTTTTGTTCGTATCGTCGTGACGTATCGTTATGGTGGTGGCGTTGTGTTTGGCGAACAGCGATGCCACCTTCGGCAAGCAGCACTCCTGCGTGATGTCGTCGGTGAGAACGAAGACACGGTCGTGTTCTGTCTCGGCGATGGCTTGCGCCAGGTCGTGCTCTATGTCTTGGGATATTATCACTCGTTGTTGCATAAGTTCCTCATTCTTGTTATGGATTGGCTCGGTGTATTGCCGTCTGCTACGTTTTTGCTCACTTGCTGCCTATCTCCACGCGTGTCTTCTCAAAGCCCATCGACCGCAACATCTGTCCGAACTGCTCCTTGGCGTTCAGTTGTGCAGCAGCGTAGTTCTTCTTTGTGAGGCAGCGTTGGCGCATCTTCTGGACAGCACGGTCGTACATCTCCTTACGGTCTACGCTCGACCACTTGCCCGAGGCGATGAACGAGCGTGTGCGTGTCTCGTCGATGAAGTCGTTGTCGAGCAGTCGCACGGGTGGCAGCTTTGCCACGAGCGTGTCGCCCGACATACTGAGCCATTCCTCTTTAGCGTCCTTCAGGTTGATGCCTAAGCGTAGCGTACCATAATATATGCGCACCAATTCGTCGTTGGAGAATATTCCGCGACGCACGGTGTCCACCAGTTCTTCATCGTTTATCTCGAGGAATGACCACTCGCCGATTTGTTCTATCGAACGTATCATAGTCGGTGTTACGTCAATCTTTTCGTTCTTCACTACATCCGGCACCGTGGTGTTGGTTGTTGTCACGACGGTCTTGATGCTGCTGATCAGATAGACGACGATGCTGACAATCAGCACGACGAATGTCAGTTTCAGCCATATAGATAGAGGTACACGTTTCAGAACCGCCATCAAGCCGAACCTCGATTTGTCAGTATGCGGCGTTGTTTGCTTATCTTGTTTTAGATTGTTCGTTTCCATCCTTTAGCCCTTATTTTATTCGTTCAGTTGTATAGATGTTTATCACCTGTTCGCACCACCATTCTTTTTCTCTATGGTGCTTGCGTCCACGAGTTGCTCAACCTCCTGTGGTGTAAAGTTCTTGCGGAAGGAGATGATGATGTTCGGTTCGTCAAAGCCCAACTGGCGCAGCATGGGCACCAGAGCGTTAGTGGCTCCGATGCGTGCCTGCTCGATGATATTGCTTTTCGCTATGTCCTTGATGATGGCTTCTCGTCCCTGAAGCTCGTAGTTGGCAAGCTCTTCATCGCTGAAGTCGCGTCGCATCAGTGCCACATACTCCTTTACGTCATCGTGGTTGATGCGCGACGATGTGAGCACGATGTGTGGGTCGGGCAGTATCAGCTCTATGTGTGTCGGTGTGCGACGCACATTGACAGCCGAGAAGTCAGCGAAGTCGATGTAGGCCTTCATCGTAGCATCAATGGGTATTGCCACCTTTCGTTTGCCGAGAGGCAGGTTGATGTTATAGTCCTTGCTGAACAGCTTGCCCTTCAGTGCGAGTTGGTCGTCGTGTGTCACAATCTTGTGCACACGATACTCCGTTGTGTACAGTCGCGAGCACTTCTGTACCTGCATCACCAGCATCGCGAGCGTATCTACACGCTCCTCCTGCTCTGGCTTTTCGGCAGGTGTGGGTGCTTCCGGTTGTTTTTCGTTGCCGCAAGAGAACAACAATGCGACAGCAGAAAGGCAAAGTGTGAAATATAATTTCCTCATATTTATTTTTCTGATGTATATGCAAAAGTACGGTTTTTCTTTCAAAGGGCAAACGTATTTTATATGTATATGGAATATTTTTTATACCTTTGCCCCTATACCAAACAAGATAAATATGAAAAAAGCAATAGGTTGTATTGTGCTTTGTGCAGCAGCGATGCTTGTAGTGTCGTGTGCGGAGAAGCCGAAGAGCGACAACATAATAGTGCACAAACGTGCGAAAGTGCAGAAGAAAGGCACTCAGGCAATGAGTGGCTATGAAGACAAACGTAATGTGGAATGGCTTGGATCTACGTATAAGGTGTGCGTAGAGCGTAAGTCGGACACCTCGTTGCCACAGGCGTTCGACGAGATAGGCAATAGCTACTACGACAACACCATCACGGTGCGCGTGCTGCGTAGCGACGGCTCGGTGTTCTTCGAGCGCACGTTCCTCAAGAGCGACTTCACGCAGTACATCAGCGATGCTTATGCCAAAGGGGCGCTGCTCGGTGTGGTGTTCGACTGTGTAGAGGGCGAGAGTCTGCGCTTCGCAGCGAGCGTTGGTTCGCCCGACAGGATGAGTGATGAGTACGAACCGCTCGTAGTGAAGATATCGCGCATGGGTGCTGTGAGCATAGCGAAGGATACTAAGCTCGACACCGCAAGCGAGGACGAACTCGAAGACGAGGACGAAGGAGTATAAACAGGTCCGATTGGATGAGGATTTTTTTGTTGAAATGGCAAAGGTTTATAGGGCTGTTTTGTAGCTTCAAAGCAATGATAAAAACAAAGGTGACTAAAAGGGCTGAATTCCAAGCAAGGAATCCAGCCCTGATTTTTATGCTTAAAAAGTTTTAGCGGACAGCAATAATTATGAAGCGTTACTCGTCGAAATCAAATTCGTCGTCAAGGTCGTCGAAGCCGAACATAGCAGGCTCGGCGAAGGCATCCAGTGCTCGACGCTCCTTCTTCGTGGGGCGGCCAGTGCCGCGTGCGCGGTCTACGAATCCGCTGATGCGACTCATCTCAAGCAGTTCGTACTGCTTTGCGTCGGTCACGTTCTCGTAAATCTCCGGCAGGAGCTTTGCGCCCACGCGCTGCTCTATCGTCTTCAATATCTTGAACGAGTATGTTACTGGCGGCTTCTTCACGCTCACCACATCGCCCACCTTCACCGTGCGGCTCGGCTTCACGGTCACTCCGCCCAGCATGACACGACCGTTCTTGCAGGCGTTGGCAGCTATGGAGCGTGTCTTGAATATGCGCGCTGCCCATAACCATTTGTCTATACGTGCTACTTCCATGTTAAAAGTAAAAAAGACTTTTAAAAGTAAAAAAGTAAAAGAGTAAAAAGTAAAAAGCAAAGGCTTAGAAAGGTTTATTGAGGCTTAAAAAGGCTTAGCTAAACCTAACCTATTTGCTCTTCTTTCCGAGTTTGTTGAACTGGTTCATCGTTATGTTCAGTCCGGCAAGCACGAAGCTCTTTATTATCTCCACAGCCTGGTCGATGCTCGGCTGTAGTGTCTCCATGTCTTCGGCGCTGTACTTGCCCAGCACCCAGTCTACCTGCGCGCCGCGCTGGAAGTCGGCACCGATGCCCATGCGTAGACGGGCGTACTGCTGACCGATGAGCTGCTGTATGTTGCCCAGTCCGTTGTGTCCGCCGTTAGAGCCGTTGCCCTTCAGTCGGAAGTCGCCGAGAGGGATAGAGAGGTCGTCGACAACAACGAGTAGACGAGCCTGGTCGATGTTCTCCTTCTGTAGCCAGTAGCGCACGGCGTTGCCGCTGAGGTTCATGTATGTTGTCGGCTTGAGGATGAATACCTTTCTGCCCTTCAGTGATGTCTCCGCCACGAAGCCGTAGCGTTTGTCTTCGAAGGTGGCACCTACCGACTTCGCCAGTTCGTCAACGACCATGAAGCCAGTGTTGTGGCGTGTGCGGTCGTACTCGGCACCAGGGTTGCCCAAGCCTACTATTAAGAATTTGTCCATGATGTTGGGTTGTTGTGATGGGTTGTTATGTTGAGATGGTGAGATTTGTTATGTTGAGGTGTTGAGATTAGCAACATAATTAATCTCGACATATCTCAACACCTCAACATCTCACCACATCTCTCACCAAATATAAAAAGCGCACGCGTCGTTGACGCATGCGCTTTTTATATTTCTATCTGATGTCATTAAGCCTGAGCCTGTGCAGCAGCAGACAGAGCGGCACGTGTCATCTTGATTGAGCAAACGATAACCTCCTTGCCTGTAACGATCTCAAGACCCTCGAAGTTGAGCTGACCAACCTTGATGCTCTTGCCAATCTGGAGAGCAGTAACGTCGATGTCGAGGTGCTCAGGAATCTGCTGATAAGGAGCCTTAACCTCAATCTTGCGGATAGAGAGGTTCATGCGACCACCGTCACGTACACCCTGTGCCAAGCCAGTGAGCTTAACTGGGATACCGATTGTGATAGGCTTCTGGTCGTTAACCTCGAGGAAGTCAACGTGCAGAACAGCGTCAGTTACCGGGTGAAACTGAATCTCCTTGAGGATAGCTGTGCGTGACTCGCCGTCGATAACGAGGTTGATAACGTAGATGTGCGGAGTGTAGATAATCTTGCGGAGCTCAGTCATAGGAACTGCGAAAGCCATAGCTGCTGGCTTGCCGTCCTGCTCTGCGAGGCCGTAAAGGTTGCAAGGAACAAGTCCTTCCTTACGCAATGTCTTTGAAGCTTTCTTGCCAAGGTCTGTACGCTTCTGACCTGTAACGTTAATCTCTTTCATTTGTGTTACTCTAAATTAAGTTGATAAAATAATGTTTATGCCTTAATTCGCCATCACACGAGAATTTTTATATTTCTGTACGGATGTGCTCAAAAAAGCGGTGCAAAGGTACGCATTTCTTCCGAATTGAGCAAAAAATACATTAAAAAATACACAATAATGTACGTTTCGCTTGGTGGTTCAGCCAAATTTAGTTATTTTTGCACCTGTTATTGAGACAAGGGTGTCGCAGTGTTTAGTCTGGTTTGCCCAGCGTTTCTTTAATCTATGCAAACAACAGCAAGATACGTATTTATAATAAAGTATATAAGAGAAGGATGATCAACCGCGAATTAATCAGAATTAAGATAGTTCAGTTAACCTACGCATACTATCAGAACGGAAACAAACTCATGGACAGCGCAGAGAAGGAATTGCTTTTCAGCCTGTCTAAGGCTTACGATTTGTACAATTATCTTTTGGAACTCATCGTTGCCATCACACAGGAGGAACGCAAGCGTGTAGAAGTAGCAACGCAGCGTGCACTGCGTGAGGGTGGAGAAATGCCGTCGCAGAAATTCGCTTATAACAAGTTCGCAGTGCAGCTTGAGGAGAACAAGCAACTCAACGAGTTTGCTGAGACGCAGAAGCAGTCGTGGGCAAATAGTGTAGAGTTTGTGCGCGGTCTGTGCAACCAGATCGAGCAGAGCCAGGCATACGCTGAGTACATGGCTGATACGGACAACTCGTATGAGGCTGACCGCGAATTGTGGCGCAAGCTCTATCGTCAGCTCATCCAGGAGAACGAAGACCTTGACCAGCTCCTCGAAGAGCAGAGTCTTTATTGGAACGACGATAAGGAAGTGGTGGACACATTCGTGCTCAAGACCATCAAGCGCTTCGAGCCAGAGAATAAAGCAAAGCAGGAACTCCTGCCGGAGTATAAGGACATCGAGGACAAGGACTTCGCTGTAAAGCTCTTCCGCGCCACGATACTCAATGCCGATTTGTATCAGCGCTATATGAGCGAGACATCGCGCAACTGGGACTTCTCTCGTTTGGCATACATGGACGTAGTGATAATGCAGATTGCCATCGCCGAGATGCTCACATTCCCGAACATTCCGGTGAGCGTAACCATCAACGAGTACGTCGAACTCGCCAAGCTCTACTCGACACCGAAGTCAGGTTCGTACATCAATGGTATGCTCGACTCAATAGCACGCTACCTAATGTCTACTGGTAAACTTCTAAAGACTATAGAGGACCGTCCGCAGCGCCGTCAGGCACCACGCCGCCCTGCCACACCGCGCCTCAACCGCGCACAGCAGGCTCTCGAAGACGGCGAAGTGCTCCGCACACGCTACGCCGAGCAGGCAGAACAGGCCGCTCAGGAGCAGCCGGACGAGGAAACAACCAGCGCAGAGTAAGCGTAATATAAAAAGAGAAAATCTTAAGAAAACAATAATATTAATGTTGTGATGGGAGATGTTGAAGCGCAGACAAACGTCAACAGCTCAACCGTTCAACCCACAACTTAACTAAAACGAGAAAACAACAATGATTACAACAGTACTCGCTGCAGAAGCAGCACAGCAGGGTGGTGGCATGGGTATGCTCATAATGATGGTAGCTATCTTTGCTATTATGTATTTCTTCATGATTCGCCCACAGCAGAAGCAGCAGAAGAAGATTCGTGAGTTCCAGAACGCACTCAAGGAGGGCGACAATGTGATGGTAGGCGGTGGCATCCACGCTACTGTACGCCGTGTAGACCTCGCTGCCGGCACTGTTGACGTAGAGATTGCGCGTGGCGTAGTTATTACAGTCGACAAGGGTGGCGTATTCGCCGATGCTGCACAGCAGACACAGAAGTAAATCGAAAGCCATAACAAGGACTCGCGTTCGTCTTCCATACCGAGAAACGACGCATCAGAGTCTCAATTCATTATCGATACTTCGAGAGATAATCGTTTGAAGTTAATTCATTAATCGATGATTCGATGGAAAAACGCTTGACGCAAATAATCAATATGGTCAGAAACTTCCTGTTCAGCTCAGCTAACAGGGAGTTTCTGACTTTTTTCTTCTTTCTCGTATTGAGCACCATCTTCTGGCTGATGACTGCGCTCAACGAAACATACGAGAGGGAGATAGGCGTACCCGCGTACCTTGTGAACATACCGAAGAATGTGGTTGTTACAAGCGACATGGAGGACACCGTGCGCGTAACCGTGCGCGACAAGGGTTTTGCACTCCTTGCCTACACGTATGGCGAAGGCATACGCCCCATCAACGTAAACTTCCAGTCGGCTATCACACGTCAGTCGGGCTACGGCGTAGTGTCGTCGCAAGAGCTGATGAAAATGATTAATCAGCGCTTCAGCGGATCATCGAAGATAGTGCAGGTGAAACCCGATCGTCTCGACTTCCACTACAACTACGGACTGTCGCGTCAGGTGTCGGTGAAGATGTCTGGACACGTAGTGCCAGGCAAGTCGTTCTACCTCGCTCGCACACGTTTCTGGCCCGAGAAAGTCACAGTCTACGGCAGCAAGCAGGCGCTCGACTCGTTGCGCTTTGTGAAGACTGTGCCAATCAACATCACCAACTTCAACGACACCGTCCTACGGACAGTAGCGTTGGAGACGATAAAGGGTGTGAAGATAGTGCCCAACACTGTGCGCATAGGGCTCTACCCTGATATCCTCACTGAGGAGAATATCGAGGTGCCAATCACGGCTATCAATATGCCTGAGGGCAAAGTGCTGCGCACCTTCCCACAGCGTGTGACGGTGAACTTCATCGTTGGCGCAAGTATGTTCCGCAGCATCTCGTCTGAGCAGTTCGCTGTTGTTGTCGATTACAACGAGATAATCGACCACCCGTCGGACAAGTGCAGCATACATCTGCGAGAAACTCCGCAAGGCGTGCGCAACGCCCGACTGAAGATGACGCAGGTCGATTATCTTATTGAGGAGCAGTAGGGTGTTGAGATGGTGAGGTGTTGAGATGTTTACATTTCAACTTCTAAAGATTATAGGTAGGTTCTATTAATTCATAAATTCGAGTGGAAGCCGTTCCGTCAGATACA
>ERZ791680.1452-NODE-1452-length-14920-cov-7.043458_pt1 | contig 14920 bp, 13 predicted proteins | sample MGYA00510051_ERZ791680 | MGnify/ENA primary metagenome ERZ791680 (study PRJEB30046, sample SAMN00715238) | human gut metagenome | study: EMG produced TPA metagenomics assembly of the A metagenome-wide association study of gut microbiota in type 2...
ATCGATTTATGTTAAACTATATAAATATAAATAAATTTTAAAATTATAAATTATTATTTGAAATCTAGTTCGGAGAGTAATTCATGAAATCATCTAGGAAACGTAAGGTTACCGCTGCATTTTTTGCAGCTGCAGCGTTGGGTGGTGTTGCCCACGCAGCCCCTACCCTCAACATGAATGATTTGGTAGGTTCGAACACTACCACTGAATCAACGACGCAAGGTACTACAAATGTAGCAACCCCAGTCGTGCGACCTATGGCTACTCAGCCTACCCCTTCAACTACACAACCAATAGTTGTTGCACCACAACAAGCAGCCGTAAGACCTGTACAGGCACAACCAATGGCTCCGGTTCGCGTAGCACCACCTCAAATGGTTCCTACACAAGCACAACCTGTAATGCAAACACAACAAGTTATGCAACCAAGTGCTACCACACAAGCGGCTCCAAAGGTAACACCATTAATACCGCGTGTACGTCCAGTACCTGTAAACGATATTGCAAAAGCTTTATCAGATCAACAACGGGCTGTTTCACAACCACAATATGTTGTTAACAAACAAACTAATGCTGTCATGGAACCAACATTGGCCATGCATAGCTTGATGAACGTACAACGTAAAACTGAACCTGTTACAGTACAAAAACAAGTTGATGGCAAACAGCAAGTACAAACGACACAGGTACAACGTACTCCTGTAATGGTTCAACAAGAATCTACAACTCCTTTAGTTATTGCTAATACAACTCAAACTAAAGCCGTTGTAGCAAAACAAAAATTAACTATTCGAGATATTCAACGTGCAGAACGTGAAAGATTAGCTCAATTAGCAGCAGAAGAAGCGACACAACAAGCAGGTACAAACCAAGTTGATCAGCAAATAGTTGCTCAGAAACAAGCTGAAGCTCAGCGTCAAGCTGCAATTCTAGCAGAACAACAACGTCAAATGGCTATGCAAGCGGAACAGCAACGGATTGCACAGCAACAAGCTGAGGCTCAACGCCAAGCGGCTTTGCAAGCTGAACAACAACGTTTAGCTACCGAGCAAGCTGAAGCTCAACGTCAAGCAGCTCTAAGAGCCGAGCAAGAGCGTATCGCTGCACAGCAAGCTGAACAAGCTCGTATCGCTGAAGCACAACGTCAAGCTGCAGAGCAAGAACGTCTTCGTATCCAAGAGGAACAACGTCGCATTGCACAACAACAGGCCGAGGCTCAACGTCAAGCGGCTATACAAGCGGAACAACAACGTATGGCTGCAGAGCAAGCTGAAGCTCAACGTCAAGCGGCTTTAAAAGCAGAACAAGATCGTATTGCAGCTCAACAAGCGGAACAACAACGTATCGCTGCAGAGCAAGCTGAAGCTCAACGTCAAGCGGCTTTGCAAGCTGAGCAACAACGTATTGCCGCAGAGCAAGCTGAAGCTCAACGTCAGGCGGCTTTGCAAGCTCAACAACAACGTATTGCTGCTGAACAAGCTGAAGCTCAACGTCAAGCGGCCTTAAAAGCTGAACAAGAGCGTATCGCAGCAGAGCAAGCTGAAGCTCAACGTCAAGCGGCTTTGAAAGCTGAACAAGAACGTATCGCTGCTGAACAAGCTGAAGCTCAACGCCAAGCCGCCTTAAAAGCTGAACAACAACGTATCGCTGCTGAACAAGCTGATCGCCAACGTGCAGAAGCTGCTGCTAAAGCTGAGGCAGAACGTCAAGCGGCTATAAAAGCTGATCAAGAGCGTATCGCAGCGGAGCAAGCTGAGGCAGAACGTCAAGCAGCTTTGAAAGCTGAACAACAACGTATTGCTGCCGAACAAGCTAAAGCTGAACGTGAAGCGGCACTCAAAGCTGAACAAGATCGCATTGTAGCACACCAAGCAGAAATGGCTAGACAAGCTGCAATCAAAGAAGAGCAAGAACGTTTAGCTGCTGAGCAATTAGCAAAAGAAGAAGCTGAATCCGCTGCTAAAGCTCAAGCTGAGGCAGAAGCAAAAGCTAAAGCCCAAGCTGAAGCTGCCGCTAAAGCTCAGGCTGAGGCAGAGGCAAAAGCTAAAGCCCAAGCTGAAGCTGAAGCTAAAGCACAAGCTGAGGCAGAAGCAAAAGCTAAAGCCGAAGCTGAGGCAAACGCTAAAGCTCAAGCTGAGGCACAAGCTAAAGCTCAAGAAAATAAATTACCTCAATCTTATGTAGATGCTCGTAATGAAGCTTCCACAAAAGGTGCTGGTGTAACGGAAGAAAAAAATATTCTTTCTCAACCAATAGAACCGCCATTACAAGCCGATACCTCTGCGAAGATTAGCCTTGCTTTCGACGTGAAGAATTACGAATCCATGTCTACTACTGTAGATAATAAGGAAATCAAATATCGCGCCTTCGAATATATCCCTTACGTGGCTAATCCAATCGATATCGATCAACAGTACATGAACATTTATGTACCAGAAGAATACTTCAACAATGGCACTGTAAATGGTTACAATACGCAAACAGCCCCTATCTTCATGCCAAATGCGGTAGGTGGTTATATGCCAAGCCAAGCTATGACTCCAAAAGTGGAAAATGGCAAACCTAATAGTGTTCTTTACGCATTATCTCGTGGTTATGTAGTAGCTTCCCCAGCTACACGTGGTCGTACAAACAAAGCATCCGATGGCAACTTTATCGGTAAAGCGCCTGCAGTTATTGTTGACTTACAAGCTGCCACAGCATACTTACATGCTAACGATTCCACAATGCCAGGTAATGCAAATCGTATCATCACTAATGGTACAAGTGCTGGTGGTGCTGTATCCTTATTGCAAGGTGCCACTGGTAACAACTCTGACTTCCAACCATATTTACAAGCATTAGGTGCTGCTACAGCGGCAACCAATGTATATGCAGTTTCTGCCTATGCGCCTATTACAAACCTTGATGCGGCTGATATGGCCTATGAATGGAGCTATAAAGGTATTACATCTTTCAATAAAGTAACGATGGGCCAAGGCGAATTGCCTCAAGCCAACGTAGGTGGTAATACAGCTCCTCCGCAACGTACAATGCAACGTGTAAACTTGAATGCTGATGATGTAGCATACTCTAACTTACTAAGTGAACACTTCCCAGAATACGTAAACAATTTACAATTGCATGACTCTATGGGGCGTGTATTGAAACTAGATAAGAATGGCAATGGTACTTTCAAAAATTATGTGAAAGCATTCATCATCGATGCAGCTAATAAAGCACAAGCTAAAGGTACTGATTTATCTAAACATACATACCTTGTACGAGATAATAAAACAGGCGCTATTAAAGATATTAACTGGGAAGCTTATAATCAATTTGTAAGTCGTTCTAAAGCACCAGGTGCATTTGACTCCCGTTCTAATGACTCTGGCGAGAATAACCTATTCGGTACAAGTGCTACAGATAATAATCACTTTACAATTACTGCTGCATTACACGATACAACACCTAACCAAGATGTATACGTAGAAAATGCTAAAATCGTTACTATGATGAACCCAATGAACTATCTCGGTTCTCCAGCAGCGACAAATGCACGCTACTATCGTATCCGCTATGGTACAACTGATAGCAATACATCCGTAGCCATCCCATTGATCGTAGGTACACGTGCTCAAAACCTTGGGTACAACGTAGATATGGCAACACCATTTGATGTAGACCATTCTGGCGACTACGATTTAGACGAATTATTCAACTGGATGGACAATATCGTTAAAAACGGTAGATAATAACAACTAAATACATACCATAACAAAAAAGGAGCTATCTAGTAGCTCCTTTTTCTTATATAAAATTGTAACATTAGAAAAAGCCCCTCTACCGAGGGGCTCTACTATATCAGGAAAGGCAGATTATTGCTTTCACTAATCATATTCTATTATACTTCTGGGAATAATGCAGTGGACAAGTAGCGTTCACCTGTATCAGGAAGAATTACTACGATGTTTTTGCCTTTATTTTCAGGGCGTTTAGCCAATTCTTGAGCAGCCCAAAGAGCAGCACCAGAGGAAATACCAACTAAGATACCTTCTGTATGTCCAAATGCTTGAGATGTAGCGAATGCATCATCGTTAGTTACTTGGATTACTTCATCGTAAATATTAGTATCCAAAGTATCCGGAATGAAGCCAGCGCCTAAGCCTTGGATTTTATGAGGACCAGGTTTGCCATTGGACAATACTGGGGAATCAGTTGGTTCAACAGCCACAATTTTTACGTCAGGGTTTTGTTCTTTTAAATAACGACCTGCACCAGTCAAAGTACCGCCTGTACCAACACCAGCTACGTAGATATCTACTGTACCATCTGTATCTTGCCAGATTTCAGGACCAGTTGTTTTATAGTGAATTGCTGGGTTTGCTTGATTTACGAATTGACCCGCCTCGATCGCACCAGCTGTAGCTGTTACGATTTCTTTAGCTTTTGCAATAGCACCTTTCATGCCAAGAGAGCCATCAGTCAACACGAGTTGAGCACCATAGCCAAGCATCAATTTACGGCGTTCGATGGACATTGTTTCTGGCATTACGATTACAACTTTATAGCCAAGAGCAGCACCAACAGCGGATAAACCGATACCAGTGTTACCAGATGTAGCTTCTACGATTGTACCACCTGGTTGTAATTCACCAGATTCAACAGCTGCTTGAATAATTGCTGCAGCAATACGATCTTTAACAGAGCCACCTGGATTAAAGTATTCCAATTTAGCAAAAATATTTGCATCTGCGCCATATTTTTTACCAAAACGTGTAGCTGCCAACAAAGGTGTTTTACCAATTAATTCAACGAAAGATTTTGCAATATTAGACATAATAGTCACTCCTTATTAAATAGAACCATCCCAATTGTCATATTTTGTATCAAGTTTAGCGTAAGTCCCATCAATTACATCTTGAAGAGTTACGTTTTCTAAATAATCATGAATATAGTTTTGTAATCCTGCCCAGAAACCAACAGTTCTTTCATTGATTACTGTATCAGTACTCATCCCTTCATCAAGAGTGGAGATGATAGCCATGGATTCTTCCGTAGCAAGCAAAATTTCAATTATAGTGTACTCTTTAGGGCTTTTAGATAAGCGATAGCCTCCGTATTTACCACGAATACTATCCACTAGGTTAGCGGCACCCAAACGAGCCACAATACCTTCAAGGTATTTCTCAGATATACCTTGTCGTTCTGCAACGGATCGCAAGGAAACCGGTTTATCTTGACCTTGCTCTGCTAAATCGATGAGAACCATCAATGCATAGCGACCTTTTGTGGAAATCCTCATATATCTTGCCTCTCTTTGTAAAAGTTAGTGCTAACACACCCCATGTTATAAAGCACTTATCCTACTTCATTTATAAAACCTTGTGTATCACTAGGAATTAATTTCATTATAGACCACTAAATTCAAAAATGCAAGAACTTATTTCCTACTTTTACAAAGGGATATTTAAAATCCTTATATTTATTGGCCTAAGCCTATATTATTGATTTATTTTATTCTATTATTAGACTTGCAATCACACCTATCGAAACATTAATTATTTTACATAACACAAAAGGACTAGCCCGAAGGCCAGTCCTTTTGCGTATAGTTTGTAGTTTGTTATATGAGGTTTACCATGATGAATTGGAGAGGGTTCATCTGGTATTGGGACTTACCGTATCGTCAGGAAAACGATGCGCGCCCGTTTTGTCATTTGAGGAGTTGTCTAGATTATTCTAGCGTTTAAGTTATTTCTAAATTAGATTTTACCTACTAGATCAAGACCTGGTTTCAATGTGTCTTTACCTGGTTTCCAACGTGCAGGACACACTTGATCACCATGTTTTGCTACAAATTGAGCCGCTTGTACTTTACGAACCAATTCTTCAGCAGAACGGCCGATACCCATATCATGGATTTCAGCTGTACGAACGAAACCTTCTGGATCTACTACGAATGTACCACGATAAGCCATAGCAGATTCTTCTTGGAATACGTCGAAGAAATCAGCTAATTCATGTTTTTTATCAGCTAACATGTAGTACTCGATTTTATTAATGCTTGGAGAAGCATCAGACCATGCTTTGTGAACGAATTCAGAGTCACAAGATACGGAGTAAACTTCGCAACCTAGTTCTTTCAATTCTGCATAAGAGTTTTGTACGTCTTCTAATTCTGTAGGGCAAACAAATGTGAAGTCTGCTGGATAGAATACGAAGATGGACCATTTGCCCAACACATCGGCAGTACTAACTTTTACTAATTCAGGTTTTTTGAAAGCATCTAGAGTAAATTCAGGAAGTTGTTTACCAATAATAGACATGTTATGTCCTCCTTAATTGAGTTCTAATGTAACAGTTATATTATTATCGGTGTACTTATCACCAAATCTATATCTATCTTTGTCTATATAATAACAAATATCATTCAAGATTGCAAGTGTTATTTTTAAATTTATCGATATATTTTTCCAATATTTTTCGATATGAATAAAAAAGAAGAAAGATGCTCATTTCTGAGCATCTTTCTTCTTTTTACGTACTACAACAAATTTACTGCTTATAGCATGATCAAAGGATATTAGTCCCGCTAGGTTAGCAACACCTCGTCGTGCTATATGCCCCCTACATGAATTTGTAAGAACTTTTCATATTGAAAATAAACAAAAATGTTGAAATATAGCTGATTTTAGGGAAATACTTTTAGGTATTTTCAATGTCAGGATTTAAAAATGGGGCAAAAGTGGGGCAAAAACGAATGACTCACATTTGGTTTGAAAACCTATAATACCTAATGATTATGCCATACTAGATATATAGTGTTGTTATAAATAAATGTCAGTGCGAGTTCAAATCGGAGGATAAAATGGAAAAACAAATTAATGAAAAAAAGCCTTGGTTCCCAAAGCTTTTTTTATGTTATAATCTCATTAAAATATCCCCCAGTTAGATTTGGAATATTTTTTATTCTGTGTCACATAAAAATAAATAAAATGACTAGCTATAGCTAGAGTAAAAATGGTTGCAACACTCAGCACTATTGTAGGATTAGAAGCAAAAACCAAAGCCAGAATCAAGGCAACCAGATAGAGTGTCGCTTGGATACAGTAGTAACTTTTCGAATAGCTAAGATAGTGTTTGTTATAGGGCCCATTTGCTAGGACAGCAGCTTGGAAGAGGCCAATTCCGATATAAAAGAAGCTGATTGAAGCGAGAAGATTAGCTTCAGGATTTAGAAGAAAACCCATCGCAACTGTTATCAACATAAGCCCAATGAAAATAGGATAGTGACTGTAAATTTGAAATAGTCCCTTTTGATTAGAATTTTCATCAATAGCATGGTCAAATTCACCAAAATAAAACAGGAACAGAGAAAGCATGATAATGAAATTTAGAACCGAATAAATCGAGAAACTCTCGGCTGTAAAGAAGCTAACTAGATTAATAACCATCTCTCCAAACGTAATAATGACAAGAAGGGAGACGCGCTCGATTAAATGGGGAAGATTTACCTGGAAATGCTCATCTTTAGTAATCAAGAAAATTGGCACAATAAATGTTAGCAGAATACTAGCAATAAAGATATAGACTCCAACGTAAATAGGAAAAAGAGCTGCCAGATAGGCTCCTAAACTTTGTAGACCTGTTAACCATAGAAAACCTTTGATACTTTCCCGATTAGCATTATCGGTTGATTCTCTAAAAAATTCAACCAAATATTGAAAAAATAAGGTAAGGGTTAATGTGCCAACAGCCCAACAGGTATGATAGTACCATTGTTGCCAATTGTATCCAATCATATTGGATATAAAGAGCAGAAGTCCCATGTTGATAAACATGATTACCATATTAAATAACGAGTTCTTTCCATAGCGATTGGTATAAATGGTTTGAATCATCCAGGAATTGATGATAACCATGACAGAGATGAAGAAATCAAGTAAAGAATCCCAAGACAAAACAACGCTATGAAGAGGGTGAATTAAAGCAGTTGCTTTTGAAATTGCAAAAACAAAAACTAGGTCATAAAAAAGTTCTGAAAATTCTACACGTTTATGTTTAATAAGAGTTGTCATCTTAAGTCCTTTCTATTTTAGAAGTACTATTTATTATAACAGAAAATGGTAATGAAAGAGAACGAGATGCTTAAATAACTTCATGTGACGCGAATTGTCAAAACCTTGGAGCACATTTTCACGTACCAGCTTACAGGCGGAGGGTTTGACGATTGATAATGAAGAATAAGATTATACAATAGAAAAAGCGAGCCTATGATCTGCACCCATTTTCTTGGACAGATATAATTAAGCTACTTTTTGGGAATGAGTTCGGTATTCTACCGGACTCATTCCTTTTAATTTGAGCTTAATGCGTTCCTTATCTGATTTTTGGGTTGAATCTATTTGTGTTTTAATTTCTTTCTTAGTCTTCATAGGTGATCTACCTTTAGGCTTGGGTTGCAACCCAAAAATTCCGTCATCTAAATACCGCTTTTGCCATGCTGCAATTAGACTAGGGTTGTCTAAATTAAATAATTCTGCTGTTTCTTTAAAGGATAACTTATTTTTCCACCTAGTTTCAAGAACTTTACGTTTAAAACCTGCTGAAAATACTTGTTTACTAATTTTATGGTCCAAATTATGACTAAGGTTAAACTTGTATATCCAGTTTCTTACAGTACTTTCAGGAATTGAAAGCTCCGTAGCAATTCTAAAGGGGCTTAATCCTTTTTCAAAAAGGCTAATGACTTTTTCTTTAACTTCTTTTGTGTATTTCGACATAAAAAACTGCGCCTCCAAAAATTGTGTCCAATTTTTGGGGTGCAGTTCATCATTTCTGAGCATCTTTCTTCTTTTTACGAACTACAATAGATTTACTACTTACAGTAGAATGATCAAAAGCGATTAAACCCGCTATATTAGCAAGCCCTCTCCGTGCTATGTGACCAGTTGTAGATTGTTCTTTTCCAGATTTACCATATACAAACTGCTCTAGTTTGAGTGCAGCTAATATAAAGATACCTATAATAGATAAAATGGATCCCATTTCTATTCTCTATTTTTTAAGTTCCAAAATCGCATCTACGAAGCCGCGGAATAATGGATGTGCATTATTCGGACGGGATTTAAGTTCTGGATGCGCTTGTGTACCGATGAAGAATGGATGGTTTTTCACTTCAATACTTTCCACAAGGCGACCATCTGGAGATGTACCAGAGATAACAAGTCCCGCATCAGTCAATTGTTGACGATATTCATTGTTAAACTCATAGCGATGACGATGACGTTCATAAATCAAATCTTCGCCATAAGCTTCATGAGTTTTTGTACCTGCTTCTACTTTGCATGGATAGATACCTAGGCGCATTGTACCGCCTTTTTTATCTACATCCACTTGATCACTCATCAAGTCGATTACTTTGTACTTAGCATTTTCGTCAAATTCGCTAGATGTAGCACCTTCCATACCACATACGTTGCGAGCAAATTCCATTACTGCAGATTGCATGCCAAGGCATAGACCAAGATATGGAATATTGTTTTCACGAGCGTATTGGATTGTGCGGATTTTACCTTCTACACCACGGGAACCAAATCCACCAGGTACGATGATACCTTCAACACCATCAAATACCTCTTTAGGATCTACAGATGTATCATCAAGTTCTTCGGAGTCAATCCAACGAATATTTACTTTAGTACCCGTAGCAATACCAGCATGATCTAGAGCTTCAACTACGGATAAATACGCATCATGTAATGCTACATATTTACCAACGATAGCAACTGTAATGTCTTTACTAGGGTTCAAGATTTTATGAACCATTTCTTTCCATTCAGCCATATCGCAAGGGCGTTCTTCAAGGCCTAATTTTTTGATAACAATGTCATCAAGACCTTGGTCTTGCATCATCAATGGCACTTCATAGATGGAGCTACAAGTTTGATTTTCAATAACTGCTTCTGGTTCTACGTCACAGAACAAAGCAAGTTTTTCTTTCATTTCATCAGAAATATGTTTTTCGCTGCGGCATACCAAGATATCTGGTTGAATACCAATGCTGCGCAATTCTTTTACGCTGTGTTGTGTAGGTTTAGTTTTCAACTCGCCTGCTGCATTGATGTAAGGTACCAATGTTACGTGAATGTAAAGTACATCATTACGGCCTACTTCTTTTTTCACTTGGCGGATAGCTTCCATAAATGGCAAGCTTTCAATATCACCTACAGTACCGCCGATTTCAGTGATAACTACATCTGCGTTATCCTCTTTACCTACGCGGTATACGTTTTGTTTGATTTCATTTGTAATGTGTGGAATTACTTGTACAGTGCTGCCCAAGTAATCACCTTTACGTTCTTTATTGATTACAGACCAGTACACTTTACCTGCTGTAATGTTAGAACGTTTACTAAGGTTAATATCGATAAAGCGTTCATAGTGACCCAAATCGAGGTCAGTTTCAGCACCGTCATCTGTTACGAATACTTCACCGTGTTGGTAAGGGCTCATCGTACCAGGGTCGATATTAATGTATGGGTCAAATTTTTGAATCGTTACATTGAAACCGCGGTTTTTAAGCAAGCGACCCAAGGATGCTGCTGTAATCCCTTTACCAAGAGAAGAAACAACGCCGCCAGTTACGAAAATATACTTAGTTGCCATGATGCCTCCCACCTATTACATTTTTTCCGGAGCGGAAATACCTAAAATACCCAAGCCTTGACGAAGTACGAGGGCAATCGCTGTGATTAATCCTAGACGAGCTTGTTGCAACGCTGGATCTACGCCAATGATACGACCTTGACGATAGAAGGAATGGAACATGCTTGCCAAATCGAATAAGTAACGAGCAATACGATGTGGTGCACGATGTTCGGCAGATTGAACGACCTCTTCTGGATATTCAGCTAATTTTTTAATCAATTCTAATTCCATTTCGCTTGTAAGCGTTGTGAAATCAGTTTCACTATAATCACCAAATGCAATGCCTGCTTCACGCACTTGGTTGTAAATGCTGTGAATACGGGCATGAGCATATTGAATATAATATACTGGGTTATCATTGCTACGAGATTTAGCCAAGTTAATATCGAAATCAAGTTGGCTATCTAGAGAACGCATCAAGAAGAAGTAACGAGATGCATCTACGCCAACCTCTTCAATCAATTCATCTAATGTAACGCTATCACCGCTACGTTTAGATAATTTAACGAGTTGTCCATCGCGGAACAATGCTACCATTTGTAACAATAATACTGTTAGTTTATCTGGGTCATAACCAAAAGCAGCCATAGCAGCTTTTACACGGCATACATAACCATGATGGTCAGCGCCCCAAATATCAATCATTTCTTTGAATCCACGATCATATTTATTGCGGTGGTATGCAATATCTGCTGCTAAATATGTAGGAACTCCATTATCACGAATAACTACGCGGTCTTTATCATCACCATAGTCAGTAGATTTCAACCACAATGCACCGTCTTTTTCATACACTTTGCCAAGAGCCTTTAACGCCTCTACGGAGTGATGAATTTCATCAGCTTCATGAACAGTACGTTCAGAGAACCAATTATCGAAAGTAACACGGAAATTGCTTAATGTTTCCTCTAAGCGAGCTAATTTTTCTTTTAAGCCCTCTTCTTTAAACAATGCTACACGATCAGCTTCGTTCATAGCATTTAATTTATCGAAGCCTTCGCGTTCTGCAATAGCTTTTGCAGTCTCGATAATATCAGGACCACGGTAGCCATTTTCAGGGAATACGAGAGCCCCTTCTGGAATATCGAATTCAGGCATGGAACCATCTTCGTTGCGCTTAGGTGGGAACACTAATGTAGCACCTTGCAACTCTTGGAAACGGTACTCAATGGAGATAGCCATATTATCGATTTGGTTACCCGCATCATTGATGTAGTACTCGGATTGTACATTGTAACCTGCTGCACGCAACAAGTTTACAAGTGCACTACCATACGCAGCACCACGACCATGGCCGACATGTAACGGACCTGTTGGGTTCGCACTTACGTACTCTACTTGAATCGTATCGCGTGCACGCAATGGTTGAACACCATACTGATCGCCAGCATTCAAAATGGCTTTCAATGTGTCGTACACCATGTCAGATTTCAAGAAGAAATTGATGAAACCTGCACCAGCAACCTCAGCGCGTTCGAGCCAATCAAAATTCATATGGCTAATCAAAGCCTCTGCAATAGCACGAGGATTTTGACGAGCTACACGAGCGGATTGCATTGCAATGTTTGTAGAAAAATCACCGAATTCTTTTTGAGGTGGCACTTCGAGAACGATTTCTGGATATTCCCCAGCTGGTAAGCCACCGCTGTTAATCGTATCTTGTAATGCCTGTTCAATCCCCGATTTCAGGATTTCCTTCATTTCCATGCTCTGTATCCTCCCGCACGTCTATATCTAACTGATTATAAAATTGCCATTCACCTTCGACGGAAATGTCATATCCTAAATGAACATGACCTACGCCTTCGTGAAAGTCTACTGTTAATTCATGAGTATTCACGGCCATGTGCAAATCACCATACGGTGTTTCATACACGGATTCGCGCTCTTCACCACGGACATATTGATGACGCATATTAACAGCCCCTGTTCGAAGCAATACAATAGAGTCATCATGGATTTTAATGGTCGTCTTTACCCCATCTAAGCCAGTCACACTAGATTCTTCATAACGCACATACTGGGCATTACCCTTTTCATGTGATGTACCTGGGGAAATCAGTTCCACTACGGTATCCTTGCCGTCCATATCTCGTTGTACACTTTTTACGGACACTAGAACCCGCTTCATTTTTCAACCTCCATGGCAGTAATTAATCATCATATTATACCATAATCAAAGACTATTTTACACCCTCAATGAGTCGCAATTTCTTAGTCTTTGTCATCTGTTTTATGGCATATTCTCTACGTTGTGCATCTTGTTTATTGTGAAAGCTTTCAGAATATACCAACGTAACAGGACGTCGCCCGCGAGTATATTTCGCACCGCCTGGAACATGGCCATTATGAGCCTCCATACGGCGCTCAAGATCGGTAGTCCACCCACAATACAAAGAATCATCTGCACAACGCACTAAATACACATAGTGTCGCTCTTCAGACTTAGCGTCTTTATTTGCCATTTTTCGCATCGTCAGTAATCGGTTCTAATGTAATGGTATTGATGATGACAGGTTCTACTGGTTTATCATTACGACCAGTTTTTACTTTACCGATTTTTTCAACTACATCCATACCTTGTACTACAGTACCAAAGATAGTATGTTTATTATCTAACCAGTCTGTAGGTCCCAAGGTAATGAAGAATTGAGAACCACCTGTATTAGGACCACGGTTCGCCATAGCAAGGACGCCCATTTTATTGAAGTGTAAATCGTTGGAGAACTCATCAGGAATGGTATAACCAGGGCCACCAGCACCTGTACCATCTGGATCCCCACCTTGAATCATAAATCCTTCAATAACGCGGTGGAATGTAACACCATTATAGAAACCTTTTTTCACTAAGTAATCAAAGTTTTTTACCGTAATAGGCGCTTTAGATCCTAGCAAACGAACTTTGAATTGACCATAATTTGTATCAAAAATAGCATACTCATCAGCAATTGGCGCATTAGAGAAATTAGGCATGGTTACAGATTCTGCCTTTACAGTATTACCTTGTGGTTGCTCCCCACTTTTTGTACCACAAGCTGCTGTACCAAGCATTGTAATCCCCAACATTGCGCATAAAGCCAAGCGTTTCCAGTTCATAGTTCCCCCAAAATATATTGTTTATACTAACATGTATGTAAAATTCACATAGAAAAGCCGCTCAACCCGTGAGCGGCTCTTTTTTAGTATATCATGTTTTAGAGAAAATTTGGTTTAAATAATTATTAAATTTACCAATTTATATAACCTTATACTTTCAGTTATATATCAGTCATTATTTACCATCAAATTGTTCAGTTTTTTAGTCTACAATGAGGACATTAGAACTCAATCAATCCACTTGAAATGCTTACACGCATTATAAATACCATCCTTATCACAGTCGGTAGTGATATAATCGGCTTTTTCTTTCAATTCAGCACGGGCATTTCCCATGGCAATATTAAGCCATTCTGGCCTAAACATAGATAAATCATTATATCCATCACCAAATACTACGGCTTGATTAGGTTTCATACCAAAATGATCAAGCATATTGCGAATACCCAAAGCTTTTTCCATTGGTTCATATAAAACACAGCCATCGCCATAACGAATGAGCTTATGCGTCATATGCTCAATTTCTTTTTCCTCTTCTTCCCCTTCTTTAAAGAACACATAAATCTTATAAAACTCTTCTACATTATGAAAGTCAAAATTAGGATCTACTGTCGTTTTAAAAACATCCCAATTCGGATGCCAATCTAATATTTCCTTATACGGCGTAATTCGGCCTAATTTATTCCGATCTGTTACAGCCCAAGGAATATTATGGGACTCTAAATATTCCAAATAGTTAATGCATGCATCACGATCCATGCCAATCATGGACACTAGTTCATTATTAACAGTAACACTATGTCCGCCATCTGCCACAAAATCTGTAAGCCCCGCTTGTTCCGCAAAACGCTTTGCATCTACTTGGATACGGCCTGTTGCTAGTGCCACCCTATGACCACGGCGCTTTAATTCATCTAAGCTATATTGAGCACTGTCAGGAATTTTACCTTCCGGCCACACAGCTAAGGTATTGTCTATATCGAAAAAGAAAAATTTCTGTTCCACAGGCCCTCCTAATCACGTCCGCTCATTAACTTAAATCGCTCTTTCTGCTCTACATCAGGATATTTTTCTTGATCCACATCACTCAAAAACATATCTAGTGGTCGTACATATAAGTCACGTTGATCAT
>ERZ791680.1454-NODE-1454-length-14897-cov-3.000270_pt1 | contig 14897 bp, 15 predicted proteins | sample MGYA00510051_ERZ791680 | MGnify/ENA primary metagenome ERZ791680 (study PRJEB30046, sample SAMN00715238) | human gut metagenome | study: EMG produced TPA metagenomics assembly of the A metagenome-wide association study of gut microbiota in type 2...
TTTATTATGGCAATAATTTTCTATAGATAACAAGCAGGAATTAATGTTGTTCTTTTCAAAAAATGGAAAAAATGCTAAAATTCAAAATATATTTATTGACAAAAAAGGGAGTATTGTATATACTGTACTTTATTGTAGTAGAGTAATAAAGTTAAAAGGTGGGTGCGATTATGCTTGATTTTAAACTTCATACGCCTATAGGTGTTGGGGACTTACTTCCGGACGAAACAGAAATAAAAAAATATGTAATAAAGACCTGCACACCCCACACCCCAAAATTCATGCTTATTGTGCGTATATAGCAGATAAGCGATTAAAAATAGCGGTTATGTGACATAAATAAATTTGAATACCATTTTGAGGGGATGGAGACGGGGCACGCCCCGTCTCTACAACTGGGTAATGAGTTAATCCTATAGACCTACTTTTTTCCTTACCAAATATCTTATTACATGGAAATTATTCCATACATTTGCCACAGTACTAATTAATAACGATTACGACTATGACAAAATTAAGCAACACCCCCGCCAAGGAAACTACGGCCAAGACCGCAAAGACACGTAAGACCAAGACCGGACCCGCAAAGCTCAAGTGGGATCCCACCAAGCCGGTGCAATTCACCCAAGAAGAGATCTGGGAACATATCCATGAGATTGAGAAGGGACCGTTCCTAACCCTAGATGAAGGTTTTAAACGTTTTGAGGCATGGAAGCAAGACCTACTCAAAAGCAGGTTATAACCAGTAGTTTATTTTGGGAAAGTTACGATAATGTATATGTTCAAGGCCTTGACTTATTTGGATTCTACCAAGCGGAATTATACGCTAACAAGATAAAATCCATCTTATACGAGTTAGACCAAACCTATCCTTATTATCCCGAATGCCGACACCTAGCCACGAAAAGCCGCATGTACCGGAACATCATCCTAGATTCACACCTTATCATCTACCGCATCACCGAGGAACGCATCGAGGTGCTGGACATCGTCCATTCAGCATCCAGCATGCGAAAGATCAAGAAGACTAGGAATATCCACATCGAATAACACAAAGAAAGGCGAGCCACCCGTAAGTGACCCGCCTCTTTTTGCTGATATATAAGGATTAAGATTGGATTAGTTGTTCTCCGGACGAAGCTTACGTACAGTAACAGCTGTCTGCCACATCTCGCTCTCGCGCAATGCCTTCAATTCAGCCTCCAATTTCTCACGATAATCCGGCTTAGAGTTTGAGTCGATAGAGATCTGAGCCTCGTTACCGCATTTTACGTTTGCGTACAATTTCTCGACAACCGGCTTGATTGCGTCGTGGAACGGACCCATCCAGTCCAAAGCGCCACGCTGGGCGGTAGTAGAGCAGTTCGCGTACATCCAGTCCATACCATTCTTGGCGAATAAAGGCATCAAGGATTGAGTCAACTCCTCGACCGTCTCGTTGAAAGCCTCGGAAGGAGTATGTCCATTCTCGCGCAATACCTCATACTGGGCCAACAACAAACCTTGGATAGCGCCCATCAAGGAACCACGCTCACCAGTCAAATCGGAAGTAGCCTCACGGATGAAAGTCGTCTCGAACAAGTAGCCGGAACCGATACCGATACCCAACGCCAACGTACGATCCATCGCCTTGCCAGTAGCGTCTTGATAGATAGCGAAAGAAGAGTTCAAGCCACGACCCTCAAGGAACATGGAACGCAAAGACGTACCAGACCCCTTCGGAGCGACCATGATCACGTCAATATCCGCGGGAGGAACAACGCCCGTACGATCGTTCCAAGTGATCGCAAAACCATGAGAGAAATACAGGGCCTTGCCAGCTGTCAAATAAGGCTTCATCGTAGGCCATACAGACATTACGGCAGCGTCGGACAACAAGCACATGATGATCGTGGCCTTGTCGCAAGCCTCCTCGATACCGAACAGAGTCTCACCCGGAACCCATCCGTCCTCAACCGCTTTATCGTAAGTCTTACCTTGGCGCTGGCCAACGATTACGTTGAAGCCATTGTCACGAAGGTTCAATGACTGTCCCGGTCCCTGTACGCCATAGCCGATAACAGCGATTGTCTCATCTTTTAATATCTCTCTTGCCTTTTCCAACGGAAATTCCTCGCGGGTCATTACATTCTCTACAACACCGCCAAAATTCATTTGTGCCATTTTCTTTTTAACTATTAATGTTTAAAAACCTATTTATGTATCTCTTTTATTATCTCCAAGTAACCGCCGCACGACAGATCGCCTTTCCCTCATGGCAAATAGCCATGTCTTGCTTATCGGGAGCGGACTCCGCCTTATGAAGCGTAAGCGGCATACCTTGTTTACCCTCGGATTGGTAGGCGATCTCCAGACGGCCGATCTCACGGGTCTTGAACTGATCGATATCGAACAAATCCAGCAGGTGCTCGATATACTTCACGCTATTGAAGTGACCGTTGATATCCAAGTCGCTGTATTTGATCGAATACGGGATTCCCTCCGCCTTATTCTCCGCCGGCATGATCTTGCCCGGCTTCTCGATCGGGCACGGACGCTCGTCGATATATTTGCCCAATGCCTCTATATCCAATAAGGTAGGACGGCGGGTCTCCACGTCGATAGCCGCCCAAATAGAACGGGCGAATCCAAAGGTTTTCCCATTCTCATCCGCCAGCTCGAAACAACGACTGGTGAAGAGGCGTCCGACCTCATCGATCCAAGTGTATAGATTAATCTTATCGAAGGCGGTAGGATATTCCTTCATCTCGATAGCCAGACGGGACAACACCCAAGCCGTATGACGCTCCGACATATCATTGAAACCGAACCCACGCTCTCCGGCATGGCTGGAAGCGGCGTGAATCAAATAGTTACCAATCATAGGGAGCGTTACACGTCCCCTGAAATCCATCAAATACGGCTCCGCCACGAAATGAAATAATCCTACTTTCTCCATATCTTATTATTGTTGCTTTTCATGTAACTTTCGCTCCATATCGGCCAACATATCGCTCAAGCGCTCCACCTTGCTCTTCGTGATAGCCACACGTCCGGAGCGGATGAATTGCAGGACACCGATCGTCTCGCTCAACTCATTGAACAAGGCTTGTGTCTCGTCATAGTGGCCACTCTTCTCCAACACCACGCAGGCCTCGTTCATCTCCAAGATACGAGCGTTGTATTTACGGATCAATCCCTCCACGGTTCCCATCTTGATGAAAAGCTCGGTACTTAGCTTATAAAGGGCGATCTCTTGATAAACCAGATCCTCATCCGTATTATAATAAGCCTTCAAGATATCCACACGTTTATCGATCTGTTTCACCACCTTATCGATCATATCCTCATCGGCGAAGGTCGTGATCGTAAACTTATGGATGCCCTTGATAGCGGACGGAGAGACGGACAGAGTCTCGATGTTCAGCTGTCGGCGTGTAAAGATAATCGTTATCTGGTTCAAAAGACCTACGATATTCTCTGAAAAGATAATAACGGTATATAATTTCTTTGTTGTCATAGCTTCATCTCCTCCTTATTTCTCGTCTCCCATAATCATGTTTGTCACGCTTCCCCCGGCAGGAACCATCGGATATACCATTCCGCAAGTCTCCACGTTAGCGACCAACACGTAAGCGCCGTCGTGGTTTAGCATCTCGGCGATAGCGTCGTCCAATTCCTCCCGCTTTTCAACGGCACGGCCAGCGATACCATAGGCTTTAGCGATCGCCACGAAATCCGGATTCTCCATGATGGTGTTTGAATAACGCTCGTGGAAGAACAATTCTTGCCACTGACGTACCATACCTAAGAAGTTATTATTAAGAATGATAATCTTCACGTTCAGTTTCTCCTGCATGATGGTACCCAATTCCTGAATCGTCATCTGCATACCCCCATCACCGGTAAAGAAGCAGACCGTACGGTCCGGAGCCCCGAACTTAGCGCCCATAGCGGCCGGCAGACCAAATCCCATCGTACCTAAACCTCCGGAAGTCACCACGCTACGGGTTTGTTTATATTTGAAATAGCGGACACCCATCATCTGGTTCTGCCCAACGTCGGTCACCAATACAGCGTCGTTACCGGTCGCCTCGGAAACCTTACGGACTACCTCGCCCATTTTCAGTTGGCCCTCGGTCGGATACAATTCCTTCTCGATTACCTTATCGTATTCCTCTTTCTCGTCCCGATCGAACTCGGCATTCCATTCCGGACGTTTACGTTCTTCCAACAACGCCGTGATCATCGGTATCGTGTGCTTGGCATTACCCAGCACCTTTACATCTACGGGGACGTTCTTACCGATTTCCGAGTTGTCGATATCCAGATGGATAATCTTGGCTTGCTTAGCGTATGTCTTTAAATCGCCAGTCACACGGTCGTCGAAACGCATACCGATAGCGATCAATACATCACACTCATTCGTTTTCCGGTTCGGCCCTACGTTTCCATGCATACCGAGCATTCCCTTGTTCAATGGGAAATCGGTTGGCAACGCAGATAAGCCCAATACCGTAGATCCGGCAGGTATATCATTCTTTTGGAGAAACGCTCTCAATTCCTCTTCCGCACCGCCTAACAATACTCCCTGCCCGACCAGACAGAAGGGTTTCTTCGCCTCATTGATTAAATCGGCGGCGGCCTTGATACGATCCTTTTTGATATCCGGCTCCGGCTGATAACTACGTACGTAATCTACCTTCTTATATTCATAGTCCACCAGCCCTACTTGCGCGTCCTTCGCTAAATCCAGCACAACTGGACCCGGACGGCCTGTAGAAGCGATATAAAAAGCACGAGAAACAGCCCATGCGATCTCCTCCGGCTTGCGGATTTGATAAGCCCATTTCGTGATCGGTTGCGTGATGCCAATCACGTCGACTTCCTGAAAAGCATCGGTTCCCAACAACGGCGAGGGTACTTGACCGGCGATTACGACCATTGGCGTACTATCCATCAGCGCATCAGCGATACCCGTGATGGTATTCGTAGCGCCCGGGCCGGAAGTAACCAACGTCACTCCTACCTTGCCGGATACACGGGCATATCCTTGAGCCGCATGGGTAGCGCCTTGCTCGTGGCGCACCAATACATGCCTCAACTGGTCCCTATAATCATATAAACTGTCGTAAATAGGTATCGCCTGTCCGCCGGGATAACCGAAGATAGTATCTACTCCTTCAGCAATCAACGCTTTCAGCAAAGCTTCCGAACCGGTTATCTTTTGTTTCTCCATAAGAAATAACGTGTTTAATGTATATTATTGGCTTTAATCTTCAACAATCCTTACACCTCCCTTATCGGCGGAGCTAACCATCTTCCCGTACGCTCTCAACGCTTTCGAGACCTCACGCTGACGCGTCGGCGGCGTAAAGGCTTTCTTTCCACGCGCCTCTTCCGCTTTACGGCGCTCGGCCAACTCCTCGTCGCTCAGCCGCACGTTGATGGAACGTTCCGGGATATTGATCTCGATGATATCCCCGTCTCTCACCAGTCCGATAGCGCCACCGGAAGCGGCCTCAGGAGAGATATGCCCGATAGAAAGACCGGACGTACCGCCACTGAAACGACCATCCGTGATCAAGGCGCACTCCTTACCTAAGTGACGGCTCTTTATATAAGAGGTAGGATATAACATCTCTTGCATTCCCGGCCCTCCTTTCGGACCCTCATACGTGATGACGACCACATCGCCTGAAACGACCTTGCCTCCTAAAATGCCCTCGCAAGCGGCATCCTGTGAATCGAAGACTTTCGCCGGGCCGGAGAATTTCCAAATACTCTCATCCACGCCGGCGGTTTTTACGACACATCCGTCCAAGGCGATATTCCCTCTCAAAACAGCCAAGCCGCCATCCTTGGAATAAGCGTGCTCCACGTCACGGATACAACCTTCGGCACGATCCGTATCTAATTCCTTATAATAAGATTCTTGGGAACCCATCTGGATACTGAACCGATGAGCGGGAGCGCTCTTGTATTTACGGATCGCCTCCTCCGTTACGTTCGGGGAAGTGACGGCGTATTTATCAACAGCCTCGGCCAAGGTCAGGCCGTCCGCACGTCTCGTGCTGCCATCCACAAGCCCGGCTTTCATCAACTCGTTCATGATACCGAGGATTCCACCGGCACGGTTTACGTCTTGTACATGATAAGTGTGCGTATTCGGGGCTACCTTACACAGGCAAGGTGTCTTGCGGGATAACATATCGATATCCTCCATATGAAAATCGGCGCCGGCTTCTTGTGCCACGGCCAATAAGTGAAGCACCGTATTGGTAGACCCCCCCATGGCGATATCCAGCGACATGGCGTTCAAGAAAGCCTGACGGGTAGCGATGTTGCGAGGTAACACGGAATCATCCCCGTCACGATAGTATTTGTAAGCGTTCTCAACGATTTGCTTAGCCGCATCACGGAAAAGTTGGATACGGTTCTTATGGGTAGCCACGATCGTCCCGTTCCCCGGAAGCGCCAGACCGATCGCCTCGTTCAAGCAGTTCATAGAGTTAGCGGTAAACATACCGGAACAACAACCGCAACCCGGACACGCATGGCGTTCCACCTGCTCGATACGCTCATCGCTTACCGATGTATCGGCGGACTCAATCATCGCGTCGATCAAATCCAGATGGCGGCCATCCAGCTCACCTGCCTCCATCGGGCCACCGGACACGAACACCGTCGGGATATTTAATCGCATGGAAGCCATAAGCATACCCGGCGTGATCTTATCGCAATTGCTGATGCAAACCATAGCGTCCGCCTTATGGGCATTTACCATATATTCCACGCTGTCCGCGATAATGTCGCGTGAAGGAAGCGAGTAAAGCATCCCATCGTGCCCCATAGCGATACCGTCGTCGATAGCGATCGTATTAAATTCAGCGGCGAAACAACCTTGTTTCTCGATCTCGGCCTTGACCAGTTGCCCGATCTCATGCAAATGCGTATGCCCCGGCACGAACTGGGTAAATGAATTTACGATAGCGATAATAGGCTTGCCGAACTGTTCCTCTTTCATCCCGTTGGCACGCCATAGCGCACGGGCTCCGGCCATCCTACGACCTTCGGTGCTAAATGAGCTTCTTAACGGATTCTTCATCTCTTTCCTATTTTTTGTTCGTAGAGCGCTTTATCCACGCCTCTACCTTGATTTATTTATAATAAAAAAGCCTTTCCCTATATGGAGAAAGGCTTAAGAAATATCTCTACGACTTCACAACTTCTTACACACCTTTCTCCTTACCTACTAATGACTAGAAGGACCACCACGAGAATAATATGCAATACGTTGTTCATCATCTTTTCTTATTGTCTTTGTTTGTTTGACGCTGCAAATGTAGAACAATAATTGATATGCGCAAAGGATTTAAAAGAAAATTCTTCATTTTTCTTTCAATTCTCAAGCAAATACCATTTTAGGATTGCATTTTAACAGGAGCAAGAGTGTATTACTTAGGAATCGGAAGGTATAGAAGGGAAAAAACTTCGATTTCCAAACAGAAACAGTAAAAAGACAAATGTTATCTAAAACAGATTCCAGATAACATTTTTATCAGATAACACGACTTACGATAACACGTATCTCATAAGAAAATCCTATTCTAGCGATAAAAAAGATACATATAAACTCTAAATCACATATTTATTAACACTTGTAGACTATAAATAGCCTTGAAAAAATTCATAATAGTGTTCTAGAAAAAACATAAGGAAGTTTTCTGAAGAACATAAGGAATAAATTTCATCTAGTATCGGACTAAATTTTGTTAACATTCGAATGAAAATCACCTAAAATCAAGACTAAATCCGGCATAACCCACGCTAGAAGCAGCTCAAGCAAAGACATTTTCAAAATGACTTTCAGACAGAGAAAGCCTTAAATACTCAACCGATAGACAGCTATTCAAACATCAATCATAAAAAAGACCAACAACACCTGCATTCAAACATCATTCTGATTTACACAACCATCAAATGCTTGCGCTTTTTCCGTGCGACCAAGCCCCCGCCCCATAATTCATCACCCACAGAGAGCAATAATAACACTTTGACATTTTGCCAGTTCACGGTTTGATAAGCCATTTAAGTAAACGATTCATTAAATATATCGCCGATTTCCTAATATACAGCATTTCATACTTTGATTTGGATAAACAATAAATATAATAATTTGTATCTTTGACCCCAATAGCAATTAAGAAACTGATCGTTAATAAAAATATGAAACACTACAACTTCGACGAAGTTATCGAACGGCATGGGACGAGTTGCGTGAAATTCGACCGTTTGAAAGAGATGTTCGGTGACGAGAATCTGATACCACTATGGGTGGCGGATATGGATTTCCGCACACCGGACTTTATTGTAGAGGCCCTGAAGAAACGTTGTGAGCACGAGATATTCGGCTATACATTCGGCTCCGACGAGTATTACGAGAGTATCATCAATTGGGTACACTACAAACATAACTGGAAAATACAACGGGAATGGATCAGCTATATCCCGGGAATCGTAAAGGGAATCGCTTTCGCTATCCAATGCTTTACGCAAAAAGGAGATAAGGTCATCATCCAGCCCCCTGTTTATCATCCGTTCCGCATCGTTCCGGAGAAAATGAAGCGTGAGGTCGTTTATAATCCGCTAAAGATGGTAGACGGCATCTATGAGATGGATTTCGATCATCTTGAATCTATTATAGATGATAAATGCAAGGTATTGATCCTCTGCAACCCTCACAATCCGGGCGGGATCGTCTGGAAAAAGGAAACCTTGGTCCGATTGGCCGAGATTTGCACCAAGCACAATATTTTGGTTATCTCCGATGAGATTCATGCGGAAATGGCCTATCCTCAGTATACGCATTATCCATTTGCCTCCGTATCGGATACTGCCGCTTCTTGCAGCGTAACTTTCATGGCACCGAGCAAGACGTTCAATATCGCCGGTATCGTGACTTCCTACGCAATCGTACCCAATGATCGCATCCGGGAAGAATTTTACTCTTTCCTTGAGGCCGGAGAGTTTGGCGATGGCACGATCTTCGCTTATACGGCGACAACCGCCGCTTACACCTATGGCGCCGAATGGTTGCAACAAATGCGAATGTATATCATGGAGAATGTACGTTTCGTGGAAGAGTTCATGAAACTACATCTCCCCAAGATAAAAGTTTACCAGCCCCAAGCCTCCTTCCTCGTTTGGTTGGATTGCAGGGAACTGGAATTAAGTCAAGATGAACTCGTACACCTGTTCAAAGACAAAGCCGGACTAGCGCTGAACGACGGAAGTATCTTCGGTCCCGGGGGAGAAGGCCATATGCGTTTGAACATTGGTTGCCCCCGCTCTGTTTTAGATAAAGCGATGAACGCTCTTAAAAAGGCGGTGGATAAGAAATAAAATCGTATCTTTGCGAGCATTTCTATACATATTTAAAATACAAGACAAATGAAAATTACAGCAAACAAATACGTTGCGGTTACATACGACCTGAACGTTGGCGAAGGTGAAGAACGTGAGTTAATGGAAAAAGCGACGGTCGAGGCTCCTTTGAAATTCATCTACGGAACAGGCATGATGCTTCCGGCATTCGAGAAAGCCTTGAACGGGCTGGAAGTAGGTGGCACGTTCAACTTCTCCATCGAGCCAGCCGAGGCTTATGGCGAATATAACGAGGAGCACGTATTGGATCTTCCGAAGAATATCTTCGAGGTGGACGGTAAATTCGACGCCGAGATGATCAAGGAAGGTAATACCGTACCGATGATGGATTCTAATGGCAACCGTATGAACGGCTCTGTATTGGAAGTGAAGGATGATATCGTGGTAATGGACTTCAACCATCCGTTGGCTGGCGAGACTTTGCATTTCAGCGGCGAGGTAATCGACGTACACGAACCGACAGCGGAAGAGATCGCAGCCTTCTCCGCTCCCGCAGGTGGATGTAGTTGCGGTTGCGACGATTGCGGTAGCGATTGTGGCGATAACCACGAGGGTGGTTGTGGTTGTGGTGGATGCCACTAAATAATGGGAAATTGAGAATTGAAAATTGAAAATTAGGAGAAGTGCCTAATCATCGGCTTTTGATTCTCAATTTTCAGTTTTCAATTTTCAATTAGACAAAACGGTGAATACTTTTGGTAATATTTATAGATTAACATCGTTCGGCGAATCGCACGGCCCCGGTATCGGCGGCGTGATCGACGGATGCCCAGCCGGGATCGAATTAGATACGGCATTCATCCAGCAAGAGCTGAACCGTCGTAAACCGGGACAATCCCGTATCACGACCCCCCGTAAAGAGGATGATGAGGTACAATTTCTTTCCGGCATCTACGAGGGAAAGACAACCGGTACGCCGATAGGTTTCATCATCTGGAACAAAAACCAACATTCCTCGGACTATGACAATATGAAAACGGTTTACCGTCCTTCCCATGCTGATTATACCTATCAAACGAAATATGGAATCCGTGATCCCCGTGGAGGTGGACGTTCGTCCGCCCGGGAAACGATCGCTCGTTGCGTGGCTGGGGCCATCGCTAAACTCGCCCTTAAGCAATACGGCATACAGATCCAAGCTTATACCTCGCAGGTCGGCCCGATCCAATTAGCGGGTAGTTACCAAGATTATGATTTAAGCTTGACGGAGGAGAGCGACGTACGTTGCCCGGACCCGAAGACCGCCTCAGAGATGGAAACCTTGATCGCCGAGGTCAAATCAAAAGGAGATACGATCGGCGGTATTATTACCTGTGTGGCGAAAGGGGTTCCCGTCGGATTGGGAGAGCCTGTGTTCGGCAAGTTACATGCCGCGTTGGGACATGCGATGCTTACGATCAACGCCGTGAAGGGCTTCGAGTATGGAGACGGATTCAACGCCGCCTTCTTCCGCGGATCGGAAAGGAACGATCGCTTTTTCAATGATAACGGGCATATCAATACTCGTACCAATAATTCCGGCGGTATCCAAGGAGGGATCTCCAACGGACAAGATATTTATTTCCGGGTAGCCTTTAAATCGGTCGCTACGATCTTGATGGAACAAGAAACGGTTAACATGGAGGGAGAGGATACGATATTAAAGGCCCGCGGACGTCATGATCCATGCGTATTGCCTCGTGCGGTACCTATCGTCGAGTCTATGACCGCCATGACTTTATTGGATTATTTATTGATCCAGAAGACACGGGAAAACTTTTAAGACTAATTCTATATGGCTTGGATTCTGTTAATTATAGCCGGATTATTCGAGATCGGCTGGCCGCTGGGCTTTAAATTAGCAAGTATGCATTCCAAATATTTTATTTGGTTTATAGGTTTATCGATCTTATCCATGGGCTTAAGCGGTTATTTCTTATATCTCGCCCAGAAAAGCATCCCGATCGGTACGGCTTATGTAATCTGGACCGGGATCGGGGCTATAGGGACTGTTCTTCTTGGAATCTTGTTTTTCCATGATTCCGCGAATATATTCAGATTATTGTTCTTATCCTTGATATTGATAGGGATCGTCGGCCTGAAATTAGTCCATTAATCCGGGAGAAAAACACCAGTATTCGCATAGCCTCACGGCAGTATCGGTGTGAACTTACGCCAGTATAGGCGTAGGGCTATGCGGATACCGGCGTTAAACGATGCGGTTATTCATGATGGTAAGGCTCGTTATTCAAGATCGTCATCGCCCGGTAAATCTGCTCGATAAAGATCAATCGGATCATCTGGTGGGAAAAAGTCATCTTGCTCAACGAGATCTTTTCCGATGCCGCCTTATACACGGCCTCACTAAAACCGTAAGGACCGCCCACCACAAATACCAAGCGTTTCGGGACCGTATGCATTTTCTTTTCCAGATAAGTAGAAAATTGCATGGAGGTGAACTCCTTCCCTTTCTCGTCCAGCAACACCAAATAATCGCCGGGCTGCAAAGCCTTTAAAATCAATTCGCCCTCTTTCTCCTTTTGCTGCGCCTCTGAGAGGTTCTTCACGTTCTTTATATCCGGTATGACTTCCATTTCAAAGGGTATATAATGCGTCAAGCGATTTTTATACTCATTGATAGCCTCCACAAAATAACCGGCATCCGTCTTACCAATCACAATCAGTCCAATCTTCATCTACTTACATTTACAGGTTTAGAAAGGCTAAGTTACAAGAAAAATACATACCTTTGCCACTAATTACTCAATAAAATAAAGAAAGCTTATGAAACGACTCTTACTTACATTCGCCTTGATATTCGCATTCGCATGTGCGCAGGCGGCGGATATTACCAGTATATCAAATGCTTTCAAGGCAGGAAATGCCTCCTCTCTATCCGGTGCTATGGATAAGGTGGTGGATGTAGCCTTGCCCGGTTCCTCTAAGAAATGTAACGGAAGTGAGGCCGTCTCTATGTTGTCCTCATTTTTCAGTTCGAATAAGCCTTCCGGATTCTCGGTCGTACATCATGCGGATAAAAAGGAAAGCGGTTTCCTTGTCGGAAAGCTTCCGACGTCTTCCGGTGAGTACCGTGTAAACATCACGTACCGTGCCGAAGGGAATACAGCGATTATACAATCAATCAGAATAGAATAAAAGATGGACAAACTTATTGACGACTTAATCAAATTAGCGTTTGCCGAGGATATTGGCGATGGTGATCATACCACCTTATGTTGCATCCCCGAGACAGCGATGGGGAAAAGCCAGCTGATCATCAAGGAAGATGGCGTATTGGCCGGCGTGGAAATGGCTAAACGTATCTTCCACGACTTCGATCCGGAACTAAAAATGACGGTCTTTATACAAGACGGAGCCGAAGTGAAAAAAGGGGATATAGCGTTCGTGGTGGAAGGTAAGATCCAATCCTTATTGCAGACCGAGCGGTTGATGCTGAACGTTATGCAACGCATGAGCGGTATCGCTACTACGACCCGTAAATACGCCAAGGCGTTGGAAGGCACCAAGACACACGTTTTGGATACTCGCAAGACAACTCCCGGTATGCGTATGATCGAGAAAGAGGCCGTACGTATCGGTGGCGGCATGAACCATCGCATCGGTTTGTTCGATATGATCTTATTGAAAGATAATCATGTGGATTTCGCCGGAGGCATCGAGCAGGCGATCACACGTGCGCAAAACTATCTGAAAGAGAAAGGAAAGAGCCTAAAGATCGAGATCGAGGTTCGTAACTTCGACGAGTTGGAACAAGCCATGAAAGTAGGCGGTATCGATCGTATCATGTTGGATAATTTCAATATCGAGAATACAAAAGAAGCGGTTCGCCGCATCAACGGACGTTTCGAGGTAGAGTCTTCCGGCGGTATCACGTTCGACACATTACGTGATTACGCGGAATGTGGCGTAGACTTCATCTCCGTAGGGGCTTTGACTCACTCCGTGAAGAGCTTGGATATGAGCTTCAAAGCCTGCTAAAACGAAAAACGATCATTCTATAAAAAAACAGCCTTGAGAAGATCAACTTCTTGAGGCTGTTTTTCTATATCTACCCTATTATCTTGATTCACTATCATTTCTGATAGAACTATTATCATTTTTAAAACATTGCCATTCCTTCCTTTCCCGTACTTTTAAGAACAAATTATTCAACCTAAAAATAGTATCATGAAAGAATTGAAAATGTTTATAGATGGCAGATTCATTGAGAATGAGTCTGGGAAATGGATCAAGGTATTGAATCCTTCTACCGAAGAGGTTATTTCACTGATGCCCGACGGGACGGTTGAAGATGCCAGAAAAGCGATCGATGCCGCAGAGAAAGCGCAGAATCAATGGGAAAGAACACCCTCTATAGAAAGGGCGGCTTATCTGACAAAGATAGCGGCAGGCATCCGTAAGAGAGAGAAGGAACTGACCGACATCATCGTCCGTGAAGGAGGCAAAACCCAAGGACTCGCCAATGTTGAAGTTCTTTTTACCGCGGATTATATGGATTACATGGCAGGCTGGGCCCGTCGGTACGAAGGGGAAATCATTCCCAGTGACCGCCCTCATGAAAACATTTTCTTATTTAAGAGACCGATTGGAGTAACGACAGGTATCCTACCTTGGAATTTCCCATTCTTTCTAGTCGCTCGTAAAGCCGCTCCGGCCTTGATCACCGGAAATACGATCGTGATAAAACCTAGCCAGCTTACGCCAGAGAACGCATACGTATTCGCACAGATCGTGGAGGAGGCAGGTTTGCCTGCCGGTGTTTTCAATCTGGTAAATGGACGGGGTAGCGTGATTGGGCATGAACTCGCGGCGAATCCGAAAGTAGGTATGGTTAGTCTGACTGGAAGCGTGGGAGCCGGACAACAAACCATGGCAGCTGCCGCTCCTAATATCACGAAAGTTTCTCTGGAGTTAGGAGGTAAAGCCCCGGCTATCGTGATGAAGGACGCAGATATCGATCTTGCTGTTAAGTCTATTATTGCCTCTCGTGTGATCAATACCGGACAGGTATGTAATTGTGCCGAACGGGTTTATGTAGACAAAGCGATAAAAGAGACCTTCATGGAAAAACTAGTCGCCGGCATGAAGCAGGTAAAAGTAGGAAATCCCAATGAGGTCGCGGATCTGGATATGGGACCGCTTATTGAAGCCAGCGCATTGGAGTCTATGGAGAAAAAAGTAGAGAGAGCGATCCAACAAGGTGCTAGGCTACTGTGTGGTGGCCATAGGATCGGTACAAAAGGATATTTCTTCGAACCGACCGTTTTGGATTGTGTTACACAGAAAATGGATATCATACAAGAAGAGACTTTTGGCCCCATACTGCCGGTTGTCGAATATTCAGATATCAACGACGCTATCGCATGGGCGAATGATTGCGAATATGGATTGACATCTTCCGTATATACACAAAACTTGGATAACGCATTCAAGGTAATGCGTTCCTTAAAATTCGGGGAGACTTATATTAA
>ERZ791680.1461-NODE-1461-length-14847-cov-2.914278_pt1 | contig 14847 bp, 11 predicted proteins | sample MGYA00510051_ERZ791680 | MGnify/ENA primary metagenome ERZ791680 (study PRJEB30046, sample SAMN00715238) | human gut metagenome | study: EMG produced TPA metagenomics assembly of the A metagenome-wide association study of gut microbiota in type 2...
AGCGGAGCTGATTTTTGTATACCAAGCCGTCTTATTCCAGGTGGTGATGACGGTGGTCTTAACTGGTACAGAAAGTTTGTATCATGGACAGCAAGAAAGATTGGTCAGGTAATGCTGCCATGTCTTAGAAAGATTACTGACCCTACAAGTGGTCTTTTCATGTTTAGAAAGGAAGTTATTGAGCATGCAGATTTACAGCCTATAGGATGGAAGATTATGGTTGAAGTCCTTGCTATGGGTACATATAAGAAAGTTATAGAGATACCTTATAAGTTCCAGCAAAGAACAGAAGGTGAATCCAAGCTTTCAGGCAGGGTTACAATGGAATATTTAAAGCAGCTTATGAACCTTAGAAAGAGATATAATAAGTCTAATACATATACAGTTGAGACATGGTCAGTAAAGAAGATGAAAGGTTAAGCCTGCGATAGCGGTATAGATAGAAGATGATTTAAAATTCCGGTCAGAAGGTTCTGACCGGAACTTTTTTATTATATTACGCGCAATAAGTGTGAAATATATGTGAAATATATATAAATTGCGTTGGAAATATAAACTAAATATTGTATAAAAATACGTATTATGCTAAAATTTATTAGCTATTTGATTAAATTCATTTAGATATAAAAGCAGATAATGGAGAAAATACAATGTCATTTATTTCGGTTGGATTTTTTATATTTATAATAGGAACAGCTATTATATATTATATTCTGCCTAAAAGGATAAGATGGTGCATATTATTACTTATGAGCCTTTCCTTTTATGCAATTAGCAGTATTAAAGGATTAATGTTTGTAGCCTTTACAGTTATTACATCTTATATAGCGGCACTATTTATGTATAAGTGTGATGAAAAGAGAATAAGAAAAAGATGGCTTATAGCATGTCTGATATGTAATTTTGGTATCCTTGTATTTTTAAAATACTGTAATTTTGCAATTACTAATTTCAGCCTGCTTATGTCAGTTTTTAATATAGATATACCGGCAAAGCATGTAAGCCTTCTTATGCCGATGGGAATATCATTTTATACATTCCAGACAATGAGTTATGTCATTGATGTATATGAAAAAAAGTATGAGCCTGAGAAGAATATATTTAAGTTTACGTTATTTGTATCATTTCTTCCACAGATGTTACAAGGACCTATTGGAAGGTTTGACAGGCTTGCACCACAGCTTTTTAACGGCAATGATTTTGAATTGAAAAATGTAGAATATGGCTTACAGCGTATTGCGTGGGGACTTGCAAAGAAGCTCATACTTGCAGACAGGTCGTATGTAATTGCAAATTCGATATTTAGTAATCTTAATGTGTTTTCGGGTGTACATATAATAGTTGGACTTCTTACATTTTCTATATATGAATATTGTGATTTTTCAGGTGGAATAGATGTTGTTATTGGTGCCGCAGAGATTTTTGGAATTAAGATGGATGAGAATTTCAGACAGCCATATTTTTCAAAGTCTATCGGAGAATTCTGGAGAAGATGGCATATTACGCTTGGTACATGGATGAAGGATTATGTATTTTATCCATTTTCAATATCAAAGCATATGTTAAAGTTTGGTAAGAAAGCAAGAAAGGTATTTGGCAGGAAGATAGGACGTGTACTTCCTATATGCGTGGCTAATATACTGATATTCTTTATTGTCGGAGTATGGCATGGGGCTGAATGGAAATATATTATATATGGTTTTTATAATGGAATAATTATTGCTTTAAGTAATCTTTTAAAGCCTTATTATGAAATATGGGCTGCTAAGTGTCATATTAATACACAGTCTAAGGGTTGGAAGGTCGTACAGATAATAAGGACATTTATACTTGTAAATATAGGCTGGCTTTTTGATGCATGTGCTACGGCAGAATTATCCTTTAAAGCATTATCAAGAACATTTTATGAGTTTAATTTTAGAGTTCTTTCAGATGGAAGCCTGCTTAAAATGGGACTTAATATGAGGGACTGGTATGTGCTTATAGTTGCGGTAATAATATTATTTATTACAAGTGTTATGAAAGAAAAGGGAATTAATCTGCGTGATTTTGTTGCAGAAAAACCTCTTGTAGTCAGATGGCTTATATATCTGTGCCTTGTATTTGCTACGGCACCATTTGGTTATGTTGGAACTACTACGGAATTTATGTATGCACAGTTCTGATTATGCGTGATAAAATAAGCTATCAAGCTTATTTTTGCACTAATCTCCACTATTATTAAGAAAATGGGCAACAATAATTCTGTAACAGGTTGTTTTTAGCAAAATTCGTGCTTATGCCATGGTAACATGATGTGAAAATGCTGATAAAGATATTCATAAGATGACAGATTACCATGTCAGAATAAAGAGATAGGGATTATAAAAATAAGGAAAGTAGGATATTTGACATGAAAAAGAAAAAGCCGTTATGTCTGGCAGTAATATTTCTCGTAATTGTACTTATTATAAATAAGCTGCTTGATTTTATGCTTATCCAGCCTGGACTTGCAAGAACGGTATTTTATGAGAGCAGTAAGGGTGGATATGATATTATAACACTTGGGGCTTCCCATGGTACATATGGAATTGCTACACAGGAGCTTGGTGAAAGACTTGAAGGTAATACAATGAATATGTGTATGGGTGGTGAATATTTTTATGATTCTTATTATGTATTAAGATATGCATTAAGAAATAATACACCTAAGACGGTTATTCTTGATATTGATTACCAGTATCTTGTAAACCAGCATGATGAGAGCATATTATTTAACCAGATATACAATGCATACCCGGCAACGCCTGATAAAGCAGGATATTTTGTTACAAAGATGATAAAGGAGGAGTTTAGAGGCTCTCTTCTTAAGTGGACTAACTATTGGCAGTGCTATTATATGATAGGAACTACGATAAAAAAGAAGCTGTCTGATGAATATAAGACTGCCGACCCTTCCCTTGTAAATATGAATAAGTATGATACATATATGGGAAAAGGATTTATATATAGAAATAATGAGTATAAAAAGTCAACAACCGGTGGAATAAAGTGGGATGAGAGCAAAGTTGATAAAAATCAGTGCAAATATATTAAAAGAATAGTTAATCTGTGCAGGCGGAAAGGCATTAATATAGTATTTACAACAGTTCCGCTTGATCCTGATTCTCTTGCACAGGATACAGCCTCTTATCAGGCAGCGCATGACTATATTGTTAATCTGGCAGATGATTGTGGTGTTTCATATTATGATTTTAATCTGTTATCCTATGATGCATTTGACAGGACAACGGAAGATTTCTATGACAGGGAAGGTCATATGTATGGGGAGACAGCACAGCGTTTTACTAAGATATATGCAGAAGTTATAAAAAAGTCACTTGATGGCAGCCTTAATGAAGCTGATTACTTTAAGGCGTCATATAATGACGTATATAGATAGTGTTAAAAAAAAGAATCATAACATCAGCAGATTATATACTGCACTTTACAATATATGTTAAGAACCAGAAACCTACCGGTAGTCACCCAGGTCGTAGTGGTTTTTGAAATGTAGCAGGGGGGGAGGAGTGGCTGATATGTAGAATTTGTATGCATATGGGAAGAACTTAGTCGGTCTTAAGATGAGCTTACAAAACACAGGGGTGATTGCACAGGACGTGCAATCAAGCTGCAAGCGGCAGGACGCCGCATTTGCAGCGCCCCGTCCGGTATAGATATACGCTAAGCTCATCTTTAGAGCGACTTAGTTCTTGTCCATCAGCATACAAATTCTACATATCAGCCATTACTGCTCCCTGCTACACCACGTTTTCAACAAATCACAAATTTATACAAAAACGTGGACTTTTAAAATCAATTAATGTATAGTATTATAGAATGATTACAGAATGTTTATTATCTGCATATATTATGACAGATGGATAAATATGTTATAGTATTAGAATTGTTAGTAAAATAACATCCACTATTAAAAATATAATGATATTAATATAAATATATGCCATTGGATGGCAGATTGGAGTTAAAATGGGAAAGTATTTTGGAACTGACGGGTTCAGAGGAGAGGCTAATGTTAATTTAACAGTTGAGCATGCTTATAAGGTTGGAAGATTCTTAGGCTGGTTTTATGGAAAGAACCATGAGAATGGGAAAGCTAAGATTGTTATTGGAAAGGATACAAGAAGAAGCAGTTATATGTTTGAATATTCACTTGTAGCCGGACTTACAGCATCAGGAGCTGATGCTTATCTTTTACATGTTACAACTACTCCAAGTGTGTCATATGTTGTAAGAACAGAAGACTTTGATTGTGGTATTATGATTTCTGCAAGTCATAATCCATTTTATGATAATGGAATTAAGCTTATTAATGACAAGGGCGAGAAGATGAGAGAGGATGTCATTAATGAGATTGAGAAGTATCTTGATGGTGATATGGAGGAGCTTCCATATGCAACAAGGGAAAAAATCGGATGTACGGTTGACTATACTGCAGGACGTAACAGATATATGGGATATCTTATGAGTCTTGCAATATATTCATTTAAGGATATGAGAATTGGTCTTGATGCTGCTAACGGCAGTGCGTGGTCACTTGCGAAGGGAGTATTTGATGCCTTAGGCGCTAAGACCTATGTAATTAATGCACAGCCTGATGGAACTAATATTAATGAGAACTGTGGTTCAACACATATCGAAGGTTTACAGGCTCTTGTTAAGAGAGAACATCTTGATGTGGGATTTGCATTTGACGGGGATGCAGACAGATGTCTTTGTGTTGATGAGAATGGTAATGTTATAACAGGTGACCATATTTTATATATTTATGGCTGTTATATGAAGGACAGAGATAAGCTTGTAGGTAATAAGGTAGTTACAACAGTTATGTCTAACTTCGGACTTTATAAAGCATTTGATGCGGCAGGCATTGAATATGAAAAGACTGCTGTAGGCGATAAGTATGTATATGAATGTATGTCTGAACATGGTTACAGAATAGGTGGCGAACAGTCAGGACATATTATATTCAGTAAGTATGCGACTACAGGAGATGGAATTATTACAGCACTTAAGATAATGCAGGCAATGATAGGAAGAAAGAAGACTTTAAGCCAGCTTGCAGCACCACTTTCTATCTATCCGCAGGTTCTTAAGAATGTAAGGGTTACTGATAAGACAGAAGCTCAAAATGACGCTGCTGTTAAAGAAGCCGTAAGCAAAGTTGCAGAAGAGCTTGGCGGAAACGGACGTATTCTTGTTCGTGAAAGCGGTACGGAACCTGTTGTAAGAGTTATGGTTGAGTCAGGAAGTACCGAGGAATGTGAAATGTACGTTGACAGGGTAATTGATGTTATTAGGCAGAGAGGATATTGCATTTAATGAAGGAAAAGGTAATATCGTTCTTTAAAAACACCTATAAAGATATTATTGCTGTATTGGTAATCATTCTTATGACTACTGCACTTTTGATACATTTTTATGGATTACAGAACATGGACATGTCTGTTCCATTTGGTTAAGCTGTACACAATTGTTACAGGAGATTATGTTAAGGGAGTTAATATTTCTTGTATTTGACAGGACATTTTTCCATTATAAGAAAAATATTGCAGCTATTATATTTACAGCGCTTATAGCCAACAGTGGTATTGTGTACTGGCAGTTTCTTGGATGCTTTTTTCTTGTGGTAACAGCACTTGTCAATGCCTTGCGTTCAGGAAGGCTTCGTTGTATCAGGCAGTCAGCGGTATGTATTGTGCTTATTATAGTATTTATGCTTATAGGCTGTATGCCTGAGATAATAAGTATTATCGGTGGAAGTTCAGGTACTGCCGGAAGATTAAGAAGCATGTATTATGCGGAAAGTTATTCGCTTAAGATTATACAGCTTATTATGCCGGTAAGAAGCCATGGCATAACATATCTTGAAAATATAATACAGCCGTATAGTGGCACTTTCGGAGCTTAATATATGTGCAGTTCTTTTTGGAACGATAGGTGGATTTGGTACAGTATTTTTGTATTTATTTCACAGACATTAAGAGGATTTAACAGAATATCAGTATATATTGCTTTTTTTGCATAACAACAGTTTGTATAATATTTAACGTTGTTTTGGATAAATTAATAAAGAAAACAGATGATAAAAGGATACATGCAGCATACATAATGGCAGTAATATTGTTTATGCTTTTTGGAATATGGGAACAGAATCCGCATATAGATATTCCTTATATACATAATTACGAACAATGGACAAGTGATGATGGAAGATATGTATTTTATAAGTTGGCATAATCGTAGTTTAAAAAAGATAGTGGTAATTGTATGCCGGTTAGACAGGAATTTAAAATATTCCTAACATATAAGTCACAATATATTTAGTTAAAAAAGAAAAGGATTAATTAAATGAAAATAAATATAAAAGATTATATGGAACAGTTTAAAAAAGACGGTAAATATACACCTAAGTCATTCATATTTATATTTATGCTTGCAATAATATGTGTACAGGCAGCTGTAATAATATATTGTAATCTTTTTGATTTGCAATATCATCTTGGCTTTGATGCTTCATCGGCATATCTTCATGCAGTTGAGATGTGGAGAGATAAGTCACTTGTTCCTGATACATTTGCACTTACAACGACCCTTGGGCTTGATGCACCGGATGCACTTGCGGCACTTATTTACGGAATCACAGGAAATATCTTTGTATCATTTGGTATTGCCAATCTGATTATAGACGTAATTATATGCATAGTATTTTATAATCTGTTAAAAGAGATAGGACTTACCTCGTTTTCAAGGGCGCTTGGATTTGTATTTTTCTTATGTCCATTTATGACACCTGACCATTTTACAGATAATAACCTTTCGTATTTTGCCATGGTATTTGGTGAACAGGCATCATATAGCATTAAGGTTACGGCTATGATGTTATTGCTGCTTGCAATATTTAAGCTGGAACATAATAAGAAATGTATTCCTACAATTATATTTGCAACACTTGCAAATATGCTTACATGCATATCAAGTGGTGTATATGTTGCGATAACTATTTTAGTACCGTGTATAATATATTATCTTATTAAGATGTTATATGAAAACAGCTACAGGGTATTGATAAGCAAAGGCATGATATTTTCACTTGTAATGCTTATATTAAGCTTTATGGGAAAGACAATATCAGCTAATATATTTACATTTGATTCACCTGAAAGCAATATGCTTCTTACAGGAATATATGACTTCTGGACGAATCTTGGAAGCCTTATAATGGGATATTTCCAGCTGTTCTGCGGAATATCAATAGAGACTGCTGTAAGCCTTTTTTCACTTAGAGGAATATTACAGATCTTGTCTGTAGGCTTTATTCTTTTTATGTTTATTCTTTTTGTCATATCAGTTATTAATGGTATAAAAAGGCTTAAGGAAAAGGAAAAGAATTTTGATTTTGTACTTCCATATGTTGTTATATTTGTAAATATAGCTGTATTCGTGTTTTCATATACGTTATATGATGAGGTGTTTTTTGAGTACAGGTATCTGATTATTGTATATCTTATGCAGATACTTATATGCTGTAGTGTGGTTGATAAACTTACCGAAATACATATATTTAAAAATATAATTGTTACAGTATTATCGGCAATATTACTTGCAGAGACATGTGGAATATTTAATTATTATCATAACGATACTTTTAATCAGGAGGTTGTCTACCCACTTCTTGAAGCGGTTGATGAGCTTGATGTACCGGTGGCATATGTATGGGGAGAAGATATAAGTATTGATGCCAGGAATTTCAGAATAATCGATCTTAGTATGGTATACAGATGTCTTAATTACAATGTATACAATGATGGTGCTAACTGGGGAGATTATATATATTATGATGACAACAGCAGATGCACAGGCAAAGTTGTATTAATAAGCAATATGGATGAATTTAGCAGACTTCCTGAATTTATAAGCAGTAAGTTTGAGATATATGATTTTTATGGTGATTTTATCATTTATATAGCTGAAAATAATCCGTTTGACCTTACGGCATGGGATAATACATCAGATACCAATATTAATTTTATGTATAGTAAGGGCGTTAATATTGATGAAGAAGACCTTGATACTGATGGTTATTATACAGCGGATAAGGATGAAGATGGAGATATATTCAGAATGAAACTTCCGGATGTTGAAGCAGGAAAATATGATATTACTCTTGAATATGAGATTGTTTATGATACGGAATCTGAAGAAGATGATGTGGATGATGAAAGTGTTGAAAATGATGAAATTAATATAACTGACAGTGAAGAAGATATGAGCTTTAATTTTGAGGCATATAAGACTGATTCAGAATTAGAAGAGGACGATGTTATTGAGGATATAGGTGAAAAACTTGCTGCTTCTGAAATAGACATAGAAGATACAACAGTTACATTAAAAGATGTAGAGCTTAAAGAAATGGCAGATATTGTACTTAAAGTAGATAAGACAAGTGGTTCACTTATTAAGCTTAAAAAAGTTACTACAGTTAAACATAATTAAACAGATTAAAAATATGAATAAAAGCAGTTGCATTGTAATATTATTTAATAAGATTAATGCAGGGAATGGCAGGTTATGTCAGGGAAAAGCTTATCACGGATAAAGCATTTAAAGAAGCCTGTATGTAAAGCATTAAAAAGGCTGCTTATTTCTATAATAATCGTTTTTTTAATTGCAGTTATTATGCATCTTATGGGCTGTTCAGTTATTTCTGATGACAATAAAAAGGTATCTGAAATTGATTACACAGTTGTGGAAAATCAGGATGTACCGGAAGAGCTTATGAAGCTTATAAAAGAAAAAAAGAAGAATACATTGAGGCTTACATACACAACTAAGGAATATACGTATCTTGTTGCCGGATATGGTACTCAGGAAACAAGCGGATACAGTATTAAGGTTAATGATGTTTATCTTGGAAAAAATGCGATATATGCTGATGTAAGCCTGATAGGACCGGTTCAGGGTGAGAGTGTAAATGAAATTCCTACAACGCCATATATTGTAATTAAGATGGAAAAGAGAGAAGAACCGGTAATATTTAATATGTAAAATTGCAAATAAGGGCTGTTGCACTAAAAATTAGTGTGCAGCTTTTTTTTATGTATAAACCGGTCATATTTATCAATAATTGTTCATATTAATTATGTAAAGGTAATGTAAACAGGGTAATGAAAATAGTTATATCAACAAATAAGCTCTTTAAACATGGCTGAATAAATATAATAAAGGAGAATTGTTAATTGATAGTCAGAAAAGAAAATATTCATGAAAACAGAATTAAATGCAGCAATGTAATGCAGATTACGTTAGATGATGATTTTAATGTTCCTGACAGTAAGCCGGATATAGATAATATTGTAAAAGAAAGGGGAATCGTCCATATTGAATCAGCTAAGGCTGTAGCTGACAAGGCAGATGTTATAGGAATATTGGATTTTGCAATGTTATATACAGGGTCACAGGCTGATAAGAAAATTCCGGTAAGTATGACGGGAAGCCTTAATTTTAATGAAAAAATCAATCTTTCAGAAGAGGCGGATAATACATATATTACAGCGCTGGCAAGACTTGAAGATATAACAGTAAAGGCTGTTAATTCAAGAAAGATAAGTGTAAAAGCTGTTGTTGAAATAACTGTTATATGTGAAGAGCTTGAAGATGTCCTGGTAGGAAACATGGTAGAAGAATTTGAAGAACAGGATGATATACAGATACTTAAAAGTAATATCAATTACTGCCAGCTTGCATTAAACCAGAAAGACAATTTAAGGATTAAGGAAAACATAAGTCTTACGGCCGGAAAGCCTGATATGGCGCAGATATTATGGGATGATATTGATATAAGAAGCTTTAATACAAGGCTTGAAAATGATAAGCTTCTTATAAATGGACAGATTAATGTTTTTGTTATGTACAGTGCAGCGGATGATGGTATGGTGCAGTGGTTTGAAACCGTAAAAGATTTTGATGGTGCTGTTGATATAAATGGCTGTAATTCTGATATGGTTAGTTATGTAAGATATGCATTAGTCAATACTAATATAGACATAAAACCTGATTATGATGGAGAAAACAGGGAAGTAGCAGTTGAGCTTGAAATACAGTTAGATGTAAGGGCTTATGAAGAGAATGATAAGCAGATAATAACGGATATATATTCACCGGTAAAAAAGGTTGATATAACGGTAAAGGATGCCATTTTAAGACAGCTTCTTATCCATAATAATTCAAAATGCCGGGTTTCACAGAGAGTTAAAACAGATGAGTATACAAATATTTTACAGATATGTAACTGTACAGGAATGGCACAGATAGATGATATAACATCAGATGATGAAGGACTTATTGTAGATGGAGCGATTGTTGTAAGCGTATTTTATATAACATCAGATGATAACCGTCCGATGGAAAGTATGAAAACAGCAATACCATTTTCACATAAAATACAGGTAAAATGTGATGATTACGAGAAGATGGAATATACAATTAATCCATTGGTGGAGGATTTAAGTGCCGTAATGACAGGAGGAAGCGAGATAGAGATAAAGGGGAGCATATCATTAGATACTATCTGTTTTAAAGCCTATAATGTGAGGTCAATAATAGATTGTGAATTAAGTGAATATCCTGAAAATGAATTTTTAAAATTTCCAAGCATAATAGGTTATATAGCAAATGGTGAGGAAACACTCTGGGATATAGCAAGAAAGAATCATACAACAACAGAATCCATAAGAAAAAGAAACAGCCCACAGACAGAAAAAATACCCGACGATATGCAGGTGAAAAGAGGAGAAAAGCTGCTTCTAGTAAAGGCAGCAAGAATATAACCCATACATTGTTGATGTTATAATATATGTAAACTGATTGAAAAGAAACATTCGGCATATACCAGAACCACATTATTTTTTGAAATGTAGAAAAGGCAGATTGGTGGTGGTGTGTGATATTTGTACGCATATGGTAAGAACTTGGTCGGTCTTAAGATGAGCTTTCATAGTATAGGGGCGATTGTGCAGGACGCACAATCGAGCTGCAAGCGGCAGGACGCCGCATTTGCAGCGACCCGGCCGGCCTATAAGCAATACATGCTCATCTTCCAGAGCGACTTAGTTCTTCCCATCAGCGTACAAATCTTACATATCAGCCACAGCCTGCCCGTCTCTACACCCCCCATTTCAACAAATCTCAATTTATTGTACTACTGGATTATTGCTTAGTTTTGTGTTTTAATATTATTTAACTAATGCATGCTCTATGCAGCGCAGATATTTATGAAACAATTTTCCAGAAATGAGGATTATTATGCCTAGTATTGCTACACATTATATTTTTTCACAGGATACTGCTCTTAAACTTTCAAGCTCATCCCATGTTATTTCAACGACAATAAAGAATGCTTTAGGTGCTTATAATGCCGGGGCACAGGGGCCTGACATATTCTTTTATGATATTATGCACCTTGCCATTGCCGGAAAGCCTAATAATATCGGTAGTCATATGCATGTTAAAAAGACGGATATATTTTTTATGAACTATATAAAAGAAATTTTCAAACAGAACTGTTATTCTTCAACTGCTGTACGTGCATATCTTATGGGATTTCTTACCCATTACAGTCTTGATACCTGCATACATCCATATGTATACAGCGTGACAACTGTTGCAGGTAACTCCAAGAAAGCTGTAAAGACTTCTCTTAATGCACATTGTCAGCTTGAATCTGATATAGACGAGCTTTTATATTATGAACGCTTTCATAATACAATTAATTATGCCGACAGAAATGATTTTTTTAATATTAACGATGAACAGATTAAAGAAATCGCACCGGTTCTTAGTGCCGCTATTAATAAAACTTATGGCTGCAATATTTCTGCTTCATATATTGTTGGAACTTTTAAACGTGCAAAGTTTACTGACAATCTTCTTCAGGATACCAGCGGATTAAAAAAGAAGATTTTCGCACCTTTAGAAAAATGGATTACCGGTTCTAATACAGGTTCAAGCCTTATATTTAACACCGAACTTCCTGACAGGACCTGTCTTAATGAAGAACATCGTGTATGGCGTATCCCTGCTACGGGGAAGTTATGTACAGACTCCTTTTATGAAATGTATGATAAAGCCATAAAAAGAGCCATACACCTTATTACTAAATATAATTCCTGTTTAAATGACATTTATGAATTATGTATTGTTAATGACAATAACATATCCGATGCCGGTTCAGGTAATAATGATATGATAAATAGGTATAATAATATCCACAATACCAAAGCTTTAACATCGGCAATATTCAGTAATCCCGATCTTGCCATTTCACAGCTTGCAAATGATTTTGTAAAAACATTTGGACATGACACAAAGGGATTATCATATCATACAGGCATTAACTGGAGACTGGGTTCTTATTTATATAATCAGTAAAATCCAGTTAAATATCTTTACATCTGTCTTAATCAATGTATCACGGCTTGAATATGCCAGCAGATTATTTACATTTTAATTTTGCATTTTCTTTAATTCAGGTAATATTGTGACAAGCATTGTAATAAAGCACAGACTACCGCCTATTACATTGGACACCGGTTCAGCAAGAAATACTCCTTGTGTTCCCATGTGCAATGCATATGGCATAAGATATGTAAGCGGCACAACAATTATAACTTTACGAAGCAGGGAGAAAAATATTGCCTGCTTCTTTTTATTTAATGATTTAAAAATGGTCTGTCCTATATATTGCAAATCCATAAATATAAATGCTGCAAAATATTGTTTTAAAGCCACAACAGAATTGCTTATAAGTTTACTATCAGAGCTGAACACCTGAATAAGAGTCTTTGGATACAATATAATAATACTCCACATAACTGCCGTATAGCACAATACCATAACCGACAATACAACAATAGCTTTTTTTACTCTTTTGGGACGTCCTGCACCATAATTGTAGCTAAGAATCGGGGATGTACCTTCATTAATAGCAGTAATAGGTGTTTCAACGAACTGGCGCACACTTGATACTATTGTCATAACCGATATGTAAATATCACCACCTGTAACCGATAAAACATTATTACAGCATATCGTTACAAGACTATTTGTTATCTGCATAATAAAGCCTGCCGTACCAAGACTTACTATATTTTTTGCATAATATATACATTCCCTTATTTCATTTTTCTTAATAAAATTGACATTAAGTTCAGCTCTTTTTTTAAGAAATATAACAACAAACGCTGCCGACATACATTGAGAAATAACCGTTGCAACAGCAGCCCCATTTACTCCCCAGCCAGCTATAAATATAAATACCGGATCTAATATAAGATTAGCCGCTGCACCTATGGCTACTGAAAACATCCCTATTATGGAATACCCTTGTGCATTAATAAATGGATTCATTCCTATGGCAAGCATAGACGGCAGAGTTCCAACAAGATATATCATCATATAAGGATATGCATATATAAGTGAACCATCTGAAGCTCCAAATAATAATAATAATGGTTTTGCAAATGACATTCCTGCCATCATTAATACTATTGCACTTATCACAAGCATAGTAAATGATGTATTCATAACAGTTACCGCCTGACTGTTATTTTTCTGTCCACGATATATTGAAAATAAAGGTGCACCACCACTGCCACACAGATTAGCAAATGCACTTATAATAACTATAAGTGGAAAACATATACCAACAGCTCCCAAAGCTGCTGTTCCGTTATCCGGTATTCTTGCAATATATATCCTGTCTACAATGTTATATAAAAGATTTAAAACCTGGGCAACAAGCATAGGCAGTGCTGCCCCTAAAATATTTCCTGTCACGGTTCCATGTTCAAAATCAATCTGCTGCATAAATCACAATTGTGCCGCTTTTATTATAATTGACAGCACAATATGCCTCCATTTCCATATAAACTTAATTTATAAAAAGTCTTTAAACCATTTCTTATTTCATATCATGTGAACTACCCATTGTCTAAAGCCAGTGGGATTGCGATAGCCTTATTTCAATATTATTTTTACATAAATTATAAATAATCCATTATAATAATCTATACAGATTCGTATCTTCCATTATCAATGCAGAAATATCCACCTGCATTTTCCTGAATCTGCCTTAATCTATTACATACATCCGCATAACTTTCTGCCCTTATTGTTACAGCCGCCACAAAATTCATATTGTGTGTGTTACAATACTTTGTTAAATCTTTATCAATATCTTCTCCTGAAAGTTTTTCTATATCCATAGAAAAATCAGCCACAGAAGCTTCTATAACTTCTGCTTCTTCCCAATATTCAACATTCATTGCACATATATTAATGCATGTACTTTTTAATCTTAAAAGACTGTCTGTCTCTTCTCCAAGATATAGCCATTCAGATGGAACCTGTAATTTTCTGCCGTTTTTTTCTGTCTTCTTTATTCTGCTGTTTAATGATATTTTCTCTTTACCGGCATTTTCATTTTTTTCTGTAAATTTATTTTTTTTACCACCCGTTATATACTTATTGTTTTTGCCATCCTTTGCATTGCTTTTATTCTTTTCGGACTTTCTGCCTTCTGCTTTATTCCTGTTATCTGCTGTCGCCTTATTTTTCCACTTATTACCAGAGCTTTTCTTAACAGGTGTACCACTTATGTTTAACTTCTTAACACTCTTTAAATCCATTTTTTCTTTAGACATATTAATCTCCGTTCTTTATAAATTGTGATTTGTTGACCATTTGTTGAAATGGGGGTGTAGTGGGGAAGTGGCGGATTGTATTGGGAATTTTAAAACGATGGATGAG
>ERZ791680.1466-NODE-1466-length-14833-cov-4.270064_pt1 | contig 14833 bp, 8 predicted proteins | sample MGYA00510051_ERZ791680 | MGnify/ENA primary metagenome ERZ791680 (study PRJEB30046, sample SAMN00715238) | human gut metagenome | study: EMG produced TPA metagenomics assembly of the A metagenome-wide association study of gut microbiota in type 2...
CCTTTGGGACTTTAGCTATGTCGCTAGCAGGATTAGATGCTAACTATTCAAAAATTTATACGAGTATTGAAAATGGTAAAGTGTTGCAAGCTATTCCTAGTTTAATTATATATGGTGGATCTTCACTACAAGAAATTATTACTATTCTAGAGGAGCAAGTTAAGCTAAAAACAGTTGATAAAAATAAACAAATAAGTATCAAAATAGAACATGTAGATAATCATAATAAAAATGAATCAATTCTTGAGTCTCTAGAGTCTATGCCCTTAACAGGAACCAATAAAAATCTAGATACAATCAATAAACAGCACGTAACAACAATTAGTAATCATTGTGTTAATTTGTCTGTTACGGATAAAAGTACAACTATAAAATCTAATCAAACATATACAGTTGACTTTGGCGATGTACAAGGTCAAGAGTTAGGAAAACGAGCCATGCTCATTAGCGCTGCAGGACATCATCATTGTATTATGATAGGTCCGCCTGGTGGTGGTAAAACGATGATGGCCGAACGATTACCGACCATATTGCCTTCCATGACTTGGAATGAAATCGTTGAAGTGAGTCGCATACAAGATGTAATAAGTTTGCTGGGCGATAATGGGCTAGTTACATCTAGGCCTTTTAGACATCCTCATCATACGGCGACTTTGGCTAGTATGGTCGGTGGAGGGATACAGGGGCGCCCAGGAGAGGTAACACTAGCTCATGGAGGCGTATTATTCATGGATGAAGCACCTGAGTTTCAACGCCAAGTAATCGATGCATTACGACAGCCACTAGAGTCTAGGACTATTACTATAAATCGGTCTCAAGGAAATTATATATATCCAGCTAATTTTATTTGTATTCTTGCGGCAAATCCTTGTCCTTGTGGTTATTACCATGATCCCCATAAGGAATGTGTCTGTACAGAAACGATGGTTAAAAACTACCAGCAACGGTTATCAGGGCCGATTATGGACCGTATTGATTTACATATTCCCGTTGAGAGACCGACCCTTGAACAGCTGTTAGATACATCATCTTCAAATATGACGAGTGAAAGTATGAGACAACAAGTCAACATGGCTACTGCTATGCAGCAAAAACGATTTAAAGGTCTTGATTTTAATTCGAATGGAGCAGTTCCTCATAAGGCAATTAGTGAACTATGCAATATTACAGATAAGGCTTGGAGTGTTTTAGGCAATATATTTGACCATTTTCATTTAAGTGGACGAGCTTTTGATCGCATATTAAAGGTGGCTCGTACAATTGCTGATTTAGAAGAAAATCCAAAAGTAGAACCACATCATATTTCTGAAGCAATGTTATTTAGAACTGGCAAATAAAGTAAGTGTTTAATAAAGTAAGTGTTTTATAAATTATTTGTTTCTTATTTGGAAAAAGTAGTTGTTTAGTTTTATATAAAATTAAGGCTTATATACATAGAAAGAATTACCAGGTGTTTATATGACTAGATACGATGACAATATTTATATTGCAGGCTTGCAAAGTCTATACAATGTTGGAGCCACACATGTACGACGTTTTATTGAAGATTTTGAGTCGCCCTATGATGCTTGGCAAGCCGTTAAGAAGGTTGAAAATTTAAAGCCTTATATACATATTTCTACCGCTGATAAACGTGCTATAGCATCATCGGCTAAGGATGAAAAGTTAGATTATATAATTCATAAAATAGACGAATATAAGATGGATGTTACTACCTTTTTAGATAAAGATTTTCCATCTATTTTGAACCATATTTATAATCCACCGGCTATACTGTTTATGCGAGGTAATAGAGCACTTTTAGATAAACGGCTAAATCGAATTGCCCTTGTAGGGGCACGGCGCTGTTCATTATACGGACGGAATGTGGCGAGAATGTTAGGGAAAGAATTGGGAAAATACAGTACTATAATTGTGAGTGGCGGTGCTCGTGGTATTGATTCGCATGGTCATGAAGGACTACTAGCAAGTCAGGGGTACGGCATTGTTGTTATGGGATGTGGATTAGATATTGTATATCCTAGAGAAAATTCAAAATTATTTGATAGAGTACTGGCTAATAATGGGTTACTCCTATCTGAATATCCTCCAGGCACACCGCCATCAGCAAAGCATTTCCCTGCGCGCAACCGTATTATTAGTGGCCTTAGTCGAGGTGTAATCGTAGTAGAGGCTAAGTCTAGTAGTGGCTCCTTGATTACAGCGGATATGGCGGTTAGTGAAGGGCGAGATGTGTTTGTAGTACCATGTAACCTATTAGACCATACAGCGGATGGTAATAAGTTCCTTATGCGCAATGGTGCTTATGTATTAACTGGATATGAGGATATCGTTGAACAATATCATTTAACATTGCGGGATTTTTTCGCCACAGAAGAGAAACTTTCACCGGCAAAAAATAAACTTTCAACGTCAAAGAAAGAGGAATATAGTCATGTAAAAGAGGGGGATTTATCGAGTAATACATGTAAGGGTGTTGATAGTCATGGGCCGTCTATGTTAAGCTTTAGTTTGGATAAGAGTTTAATCTTGAGTGAAATACCTCATGACCGATGTATTACTGTTAGTGATATTTTGAAAGTAACTCACATTCCATTGCAACAATTGCAGCCCTTATTACTAGAGTTAGAGCTAGAAGGGGCTATAGAGCATCAACCGCCGAGAGGCTATATTAATATGACTAGGAGTGATATACTTGTCCATTAAACGATCTATCGTTATTGGCGAGCCAAAAGCAGCTAGTACTAGTAAAGAAACAAAAAAGAAAAGTACTACAAAAGAGAGTACTACGATAAAACGTAAGGTTGCCAAAGAGGCTCTTACTCCTATGGGGATTGTACGGGACAAGTCTGTATTACAAACCTCCGTGCCACCAGAGCAACGGGAACCACGCGTATATAATCCTGATGGCAAAGTATTGGTTATCGTAGAATCTCCTGCTAAATCTAAAACAATTGAAAAATTCTTAGGTCCAAACTATGTGGTAAAAGCAAGTATGGGCCACTTACGAGATTTGCCTAAATCTCAAATGGGTATCGATATTGAGCATGGCTTTACACCGCGCTATAGCAATCTAGTAACTCGTAAAAAGGTTATTGATGAACTAGTTTCCTATGCCGATGAAAGTAGTGCCGTATTGCTCGCAACTGACCCTGACCGCGAAGGGGAAGCTATTTCATGGCATTTGGCGTACATTCTCAATGTAGATCCTACGTCTACATGCCGTATTACCTTTAACGAGATTACGAAAAATGCCGTTGCTGAGGCCTTAGAATCTCCACGTACCATCGATATGAACATGGTAGATGCTCAACAAGCACGCCGTGTGTTAGACCGTATCGTAGGTTATAAATTGAGTCCACTATTATGGAAAAAGGTTTGTAAGGGCCTTAGTGCAGGTCGTGTACAGTCCGTTGCTGTTCGTCTCATCTGTGAACGCGAACGAGAAATTCAAGCCTTTGTGCCACAAGAATATTGGACTATTGAAGGCAATTTTGAAACGCCTAAAAAAGAGGCTTTCAAAGCCGAATTAACTCATATTAAAGGTGAAAAAATCGATATTACTACTGAAAAAGATGCACAAGCCGTTGTCGATGCCATAGGCGGTGCCGATGCAGTAGTAACGAATGTAGAAAAACGTAAGCGCTCTCGTAAAGCGGCACCACCATTTACAACATCTACGTTGCAACAGGATGGTGTTCGTAAGTTGAACTTTGGTGCAAAGCGTACCATGATGATTGCTCAACATTTGTATGAAGGTTTAGAAATCGGTTCTTATGGTCATGTAGGTTTGATTACTTATATGCGTACAGACTCTACGCGTATTTCTAAAGAGATGCAAGCCATGGCTAAGGATTATATTCTTCGTAACTATGGTGAAGATTATTATCCATCTAAACCAAATATGTATGGCGCTAAAGGTTCAGCTCAAGACGCCCATGAAGCGATTCGTCCTACATCATTAGAGTTAACACCAAAAATGGTAGAGCCATTCTTGAGTCGTGATGAGCTTAAATTATATACGTTGATTTGGAATCGTTTTATGGCGAGCCAAATGGCACCACAACAAAATGAATCCACTACCATTGAGTTAACTGTTCATGACGACTACACATTTAAAGCGACAGGCTCTCGTGTAATCTTCCCAGGTTTTAGTGCTGTTTATGAAGATGCTAAAAAAGAGGATGTTCCTCAATTGCCAGCACTTAAAAAGAATGATGCTGCTCATACGGTAGAGGTATTGCCTGAACAACATTTCACGCAACCACCTCCACGTTATTCTGAGGCGAGCCTTATCAAAACATTGGAAGAGCTCGGTATTGGTCGTCCAAGTACATATGCTCCAATTCTTGATACAATCGTAAGCCGTAACTATGTAGAGAATACGAATAAGCAATTCGTTCCTACAGAGTTAGGCTTTGTAGTGGTAGATTTCTTGATCGCGTACTTTGAAAAAATCATCAATACAGGTTTTACTCGTGATCTAGAAGAAGAACTCGATGCTATTGCATCAGGTAAGGATACGTACCTAAAGGTATTGTCTGATTTCTATGAAGTATTCGCTAAAGAGCTAGAAGATGCGAGCGATGTAGATCGCATTGAAATTGCATCTATGGAAAGTGATGAAACGTGCGAACTCTGTCATAGTCCAATGGTATATAAATTTGGTCGCTATGGTAAGTTCCTTGCATGTTCTAACTTCCCAGAATGTAAAAATACTAAACCTATTACGGTAGGGACAGGTGTAACTTGCCCTAAATGTAAAGAAGGAGAAATCGTAGAACGAAAGTCTCGTCGAGGACGTTTGTTCTATGGTTGTAACCGTTATCCACAATGTGATTTCACATTATGGGATAAACCAACCCATGAATTCTGTGATACATGTGGTTCTATTATGGTTGAAAAGACATATAAAAATGGAACGACTAAGAAATTCTGTTCCAATGAAACGTGTCCAACTCGACCGCCAAAGAAAACTAGAAAGAAAAAGAGCGAAGCTAGTGAAGAAACTGTAAAAGAATCAAAGAAGTCTAGCAAAGCTAACGAGGAAACAACAGTTGAATAATAAAAATGTTATTGTTATTGGCGCAGGTCTAGCTGGCTCTGAGGCGGCTTGGCAACTCGCTAACCGTGGTATTCATGTAGACTTATATGAAATGCGCCCTGTGAAGAGTTCCCCTGCGCACCAAACAGATCAGTTTGCAGAGCTTGTATGTAGTAACTCCTTACGCGCTGGCAATATTGAAAATGCAGTAGGTCTTTTAAAAGAAGAGATGCGTCGTTTAGGCTCCATTATTATGGAATGTGCCGATGCGACAGCTGTACCTGCCGGTGGTGCCTTAGCCGTTGATCGTCACTTGTTCAGTGAAATGGTGACTGAAAAGGTAAAAGGCCATCCTAATATTACAGTTCATCACGAAGAGGTAACCGAGATTCCTGCTGAAGGTACTGTTATTTTCGCTTCTGGTCCTCTTACATCTGAAGCATTAGGTGATAAGATTAAAGAAATAACTGGTGAAACAGGGTTTTACTTCTACGATGCAGCAGCACCTATTGTAACGGCAGAATCTTTGAACTACGATAAAGTATTTGCTGCTTCCCGTTATGATAAGGGCGACGCAGATTATCTTAATTGTCCTATGACAGAAGAAGAATACAAAGCATTCTGGCATGAGCTTACAACGGCTGAAGCAGTACAACCAAAGGATTTTGAAAAAGAAATCTATTTCGAAGGTTGTATGCCTGTAGAAATTATGGCTAGCCGTGGTGAAGATACATTGCGCTATGGACCATTAAAACCAGTAGGTTTGGTGGATAAGCGTACCAATGAGGAGTCTTATGCAGTTGTTCAATTGCGTAAGGAAAATAAGGAAGGCACTATGTTTAACTTGGTAGGCTTCCAAACTCACTTAAAATGGGGCGAACAAAAACGTGTATTCGGTATGATTCCAGGCCTTGAAAACGCAGAATTCGTTCGTTATGGTGTTATGCATCGTAATACGTATATCAACTCCCCTGAGTTGTTGAACCATGCATTCCAACTAAAAAAAGAACCGCGTTTATTCTTTGCGGGCCAAATGACAGGTGTAGAAGGGTATTTAGAATCTGCTGCTAGTGGTCTTATGGTAGGCTTACAAGTGGATCGTTATTTAGACGACCGTTCATTTATTGACTTCCCTAAAACTACAGCTATCGGTTCTCTTAGCCATTATGTTTCTAACTATGAAGGTTCCAACTTCCAACCTATGAATGTCAACTTTGGCATTATGGACCCATGGCCTCAAAAAATACGCAAGAAAAAAGAGAAAAATGCACTCATTGCTAATCGTGCATTAGAAGATCTAGATGCATTAAAAGCTAAAGAAAATTTATAAGTTTTGGTCTTATAAAATAAATTGCTCAATACTATATGAGTTTTAGACTTATAAAGAAAAATCCTTCATTCAAAGGGAGACCCATGAATGAAGGATTTTTTTATTCATAATATATGTTTCTTATTATTTGTTATCATTTACGTTTTTTCGTTTTAGGCGCTGTTTCTGTAGTTTCAAGTACAGGTTGATTTTTCTTTTCTAAGTAGCCTAGATAGATAAATAGACAAATGCCTACGATAATAACAATAAGACTAGTCATTTGAGCAGATTTTAAGCCTAGTGTTAAGTCTACATAGTCGCCGCGCAAGAATTCAAGGAAGAATCTAGCTGTAGAGTAGAGAATCGCATATAGTACGAATACTTGCCCTTTAGCATGTTTAAAGGAGCTAAATAATAGGAGGGCCACAAAGATAAGAATGTCGATTTGACCTTCCCAGATTTCGGCAGGCCATAATGGTTGATTGCCGTAAGTGCGATGTGCTAACGTGCTTTCAGGATAGAGAATACCAAAGTTACCACCCGTAGGATGACCAAAGGCATCGCCATTTAAGAGGTTTGCCATACGCCCTACAGATTGAGCCAAAATTAAGGCAGGGGCAAATAAATCAGCAAAGGCCCAGAAATCGATATTGTTTTTACGTAAGTACCAGTAGCCTGCAATGGTGCCTAATACAACGCCACCTTGAATGGCCATACCACCTTGCCATACAAAGGGAAGTTCTAATAAATGATTGCCATAATAGTGCCAATCAAAGAAGAATACATCCCATAGTCGGGCCCCGATGAGACCAGCTACGGCAACCGTAATGGAAAAGTCGATAATATGTTCATGCCATCCTCGACCATCTTTTTTTAATAAAACATAGGCAACAGAGGCACCACAGATGATAGCTAAAGCTAACATGGCACCATAGGCCCTGATAGGGAAGTCACCTATAAAAAATAGATATTGATGCATATAAAACTCCTTATGTAATAACTTGTATTGTATAAGGTAAATTATAAATTACATGTACTCTTCATGCAACAACTGAGAGGAATTCTATATAATATGGTATAATATAGAGATTGAAATTATATCCCCTTTAGGGGACTAGAGTTAGGAGAGTTCATGATTCGTAAATCTACAATTTTAAAATCTTTAACAGCTTTGGTGATGTCTGCATTATCTAGTACAGCTGTACAAGCAGAAGTATTAGTGCCGCTCGATCAATTCTTGGCGAATACTACGCGTCATTACGAAGCTAATCAGTATAAAACATCCTATACGGTATATGTACCTCAAACAGTATTGCAAGGGAATACTATCGTTTTAGATCCTGCTGCTGTTGGAGAACCTGTAAAATTGCCCACAACTAGCAGAAATGGCACGACCTATGTCGATATTGAGTCAGATCCAGTTATGCTCGGTGTGAGCTATACAAAAACGAATGGACAACTAACATTAGGTCCTGCTCCACAAGCTTCTACGACAAAAGCTCCGTATACAATGCAAACACCGTTATCTTGGGCCTTTGACCCATGGCCAACGCAGGGAACTCCATATCAAGCAAAACTTAATGCTAGCGGTGATAATATCATTTCTCCAAGCTGGTTTAAATTGCATAGCCTGGGCCTCGAAGCAAGTCCTAATGTAAGTATTGATTATGTTAACGATTATAAGAGTAAAGGTTACCACGTATGGCCTTTAATTACGAATCGATTTGACCCTGGCTTTACTAGTGGTATCTTAGCAGATCAATCTGTATGGAAAAAATATGCTCATAACCTCGTGCAATATGCTTATATTTACGGCTTTGATGGGTATAACTTTGACTTTGAAAATATTGATTATGCCGACCGTGATCGTTTAACAGCCTTTGTAGCGTATTTATCTAACCATTTACATCAATACAATATTAAAACATCTATTGATGTAACTGGTTATTCTGATAGCCCAGAATGGTCTTTAGTATATAACCGCGGCGCCTTTGCAAATTCCGTAGATTATGTAGTTCTCATGGCTTATGACGAAACATGGGCTAAGAGTACCACAGCAGGTCCTGTAGCAAGTTATCCATGGGTTCGCAATCATACAGAAAAAATGCTTTCTGAAGTGCCATCCCAAAAATTAGTACTTGGTGTGCCATTCTATATGCGCTTATGGCATGATACAAATGGCTATGCTAAGGGCGAAACATTGGCTATGAACAATACAGGTAGTTACTTTGCAAACTACAAGGATAAAATGACATGGGATGATAGATTAAAACTTTATTATTTATCTATCCCAACTGACTCTGGTTCCGATCGTATTTGGTTTGAAGATAATACGTCTTTAGGTTTGAAATTAGACCTTGTAAAAGAGTTACAGCTTGGTGGTTTTGCTGCATGGCGTAAAGGCTTTGAAGATGAATCTACTATTGCTATGATTCAAGGCAAAGACTTAGGACGCGGTATTCCTAAATCTCCTACAGCGGTTGTTCCTGAACCAGTAGTAGAAGAAACTAAACCATTAACTAAGCTTGAACAATATAAATTGCGTTTAGAAGAAAAAGAAAAGGCCAAAGCTGCTAAAGCGGAAGCAAAACGTAAAGCAAAAGAAGAAAAAGAATTAGCTAAACGTAAAGCTAAAGAAGAAGCGGAGCAAGCTAAAGCTGAGAAAAAACGTCAAGCTGAGGAAGCCAAGGCAGAGAAAAAGCGTTTAGAAGAAGAGGCTAAGGCTCAAAAGGAACGCGATGCACAAGAGGCAAAGGATACAATTGCTTCTTATAAGAGCCATGGATCAGTTCAAAATACAACTACTAAAAACGAATTAACTAAATCTGTACAAGTAGTAAAACGCTAGAGTTTGACTGCTTTCATAGTACGTAGTAAAATAAAAATATTGATTATAAAACGGCAACTAATGAGGTTGACTATATGAGGAGGCCCCTACATGAATGAAAAATATGTAGCCCAAGATATTGAGAAAAAGTGGCAACAGTATTGGGAAGATAACCATACATTTAAAACAGAATATGATGAATCTAAAGAAAAATACTATGTATTAGAAATGTTCCCGTACCCATCTGGTAACTTACACATGGGTCACGTGCGTAACTATTCCATCGGTGACGTAGTAGCTCGTTTCAAAAAAATGAAGGGCTTTAACGTGTTACATCCAATGGGCTGGGACTCCTTTGGTATGCCTGCAGAAAACGCAGCTATCAAACATGGTATTGCACCTAAAACATGGACACTTGATAACATCGAGAACATGAAATTGCAACAAAAAGCACTTGGCTTGTCCTATGATTGGGACCGTGAAGTTGCAACATGTAAAGAAGATTACTACAAATGGACGCAATGGTTCTTCCAACAATTTTATAAAAAAGGCTTAGCCTATAAAAAAGAAGCTAAAGTAAACTGGTGCGAAACTTGCCATACTGTATTGGCTAACGAACAAGTTATCGATGGTGCTTGCTGGCGCTGTGATAACCCAGTTGAGAAAAAAGACTTGTCTCAATGGTTCTTGCGCATTACAGAATATGCGGATCGCTTGTTAACTGATTTGGATACTCTTGATCATTGGCCACAACGCGTTAAATTGATGCAAAAGAACTGGATTGGCCGTTCTGAAGGTACAGAATTCTCCTTTGAAGTACCATCCATCAATGAACGCGTATCTGTGTACACTACACGGGTTGATACTATTTATGGCGTAAGCTATGTAGTATTGGCTCCTGAACATCCATATGTGGAACGCCTTATTGAAAATGCTCCTAATAAAGCTGAATTAGAAGCTTTCATTACGCGTATGCGCAATATGAGTGATATTGACCGTACATCTACAGAAGCACCTAAAGAAGGTATGTTCACTGGTTCCTATGCAGTAAACCCAATGTCTGGCGAACAAGTTCCTGTGTGGATTGCAAACTATGTATTGGTAGACTATGGTACTGGTGCCGTAATGGGTTCCCCTGCACATGATGAACGTGACTTGGAATTTGCTCACAAATATGATTTGCCTATTAAACAAGTTGTAGCTCGTGAAGGTGAAGAATACAGCCTTGATAAATGGCAAGAATGGTACCATGAAGATGGTATTCTCGTTAACTCTGGTGAATATAATGGCCAAACATCTGAAGAGGCTCGTAAAACTATCACAGCTGCTCTTAACGAACGCGGTATTGGTGAAGGTAAAGTAAACTTCCGTCTTCGTGACTGGTTGATTTCTCGTCAACGTTACTGGGGCGTGCCAATTCCTGTAGTATATTGTGAAAAATGTGGTGAACAACTCGTTCCTGAAGAAGAGTTGCCAGTACGCTTGCCAGAGGATGTTAAATTTGAATCTGGTGCCGTATCTCCATTGGCTACATCTGAAAGCTTCCTAAATACTACATGTCCTAAATGTGGTGGTCCTGCACGTCGTGAAACAGACACAATGGACACATTTATCGATTCCTCTTGGTACTTCTTGCGCTATACAGACGCTAAAAACGACCAAGCTCCATTCGATAAAAAAATCGCTAACTACTGGATGAACGTTGACCAATATATCGGTGGTATTGAACATGCTATCTTGCACTTGTTGTACTCTCGATTCTTTGTGAAAGTTATTCACGATTTAGGCCTTATTGAGTGTAATGAACCATTCCGTGGCTTGTTGACACAAGGTATGGTTCTTAAAGAAGGCAGTAAAATGTCTAAATCCAAAGGTAATGTAGTTTCTCCAGAAGAAATTATCAATACTTATGGTGCTGATACTGCACGTTTGTTCATTCTATTTGCGGCTCCTGTTGATCGTGACCTTGATTGGTCTGACCAAGGCGTTGAAGGTTCCTATCGTTTCTTAGGTCGCGTATGGCGTATTGTTGATGCATACAACGAAGAAGCTAAGAAAAATGTAACTGGTGAACTTACAAAAGACGAATTTGCATTGCGTCGTGAATTACACCGTGTTATCAAAAAGGTTACAGAAGACCTTGATAATAACTTCAACTTCAACACTGCTATTTCTGCTATCATGGAACTAGTAAATGCTATGTACGCTCATAAGGACAAAGCTGAAACAATCAATAGCGCTTTAGCTAATGAATTGACTCATTCCTTATTACTTCTTTTAGCACCATTCGTTCCTCATATGACAGAAGAGTTGTGGCATGAATTGGGTGAAACTACATCCATCCACACTGAAAAATGGCCTGTATACGAAGAAGCAGCTCTCGTTGTAGATGAGGTAGAAGTAGTATTACAAGTAAATGGTAAAGTTCGTGATAAACTTACTGTTTCTGTAAATATTACAAAAGAAGAATTAGAAACATTGGCTAAAGAATCTAGTCGTGTTCAAGAGTTTACAGAAGGTAAAAATATTGTAAAAGTTATTTATGTACCTGGTAAACTTGTAAATATCGTAGTTAAATAACGATATTCTATTCGTTTAATACAGTAAGCCCCCAACTACATAAGTAGAAGGGGGCTTATTTTATAGTGAGGTAATTATGGCAAAACGTAGCGATTATATTTCCTGGGATGAATACTTCATGGGCGTTGCCATCTTAGCAGCACAACGCTCTAAAGATCCTAATACACAAGTTGGTGCATGTATCGTTAGCAATGATAATAAAATCTTATCTATTGGCTATAATGGCATGCCTTTGAATTGTAGTGATGATGACTTTACTTGGGAACGCGATTCAGCAGACGATAACAAATATTTCTATACTGTACATAGTGAACTCAATGCTATTCTAAATTATCGCGGTGGCTCTCTAGAGGGTTCCAAGATTTATGTTACATTATTCCCTTGTAATGAATGTGCTAAGGCAATCATTCAAAGTGGTATTAAGGCCGTTATCTACCGCGATGACCTTTATAAAGATACTAAAGAGGTTAAAGCATCTAAGCGGATGTTAAAAACTGCAGGTGTAGAGATTATTGAATATAAACCTACAGGCCGTACTTTAAATATCACATTGTAATAGAATAAATTTTTACTATTATCAAAAGACCCTATATACGAGCGTATATAGGGTCTGTTTCATATGTAGTTTTCCAATATAAATTGATATCTACTAGAGACGTTAGACTAGACATATAGTTCTTTGCTGTCATCCAATTTATGATTGTTTTGTAGTTATGTTTTGTAGTTATGTTTATACTTGTAAACGACCATCAATCATAATGTCTACTTCTTGACCGTCACGAGTATAGCCTTTGATGTTCATCCGTTCATGGCCAATCATAAAGTCTACATGTGTTAAGGAGTGGTTAAGGCCGCGTTCTTTTAATTCTTCTTCAGATAAACCATCGCTATCTTTGAGGCATGTTGGATAAGAGGCACCAATTGCTAAATGGCAGGACGCATTTTCATCAAACAATGTTTCGAAGAAGATTTGGTTAGATTGACTAATTGGGCTGAAGTGATCAACTAAAGCAACTTCGCCAAGGTAGTGGGAACCTTCATCAGTTTCCACTAATTCTTTTAATACTTCATAACCTTCTTTGGCTGTATATTCAACGATTTTACCTTCTTTAAACGTAAAGGAGAAATCAGAAATAGTGTTGCCATGGTAAATTAAAGGTTTTGTACTGTATACAATACCATTAACACCATTGTATTGTGGAGCAGAGAAAACTTCTTCTGTAGGTATATTGGCATTGAAAATAGTACCATCTTTAGAGGATTCTTCACCACCTAGCCAAATATGACCTTCTGGCAATTCCAATAGGAGGTCAGTACCATTTTCACAAGTATAACGCAATGCCTTTAAGTCTAATTTATTCAATGCTTCACAGCGGTGACGTAATTTTGCCATATGATGACGATACGTATCTTTTGGTTCTACACCTTCAATGCGGCAAAGTTTCAATAATGTATCCCATAATTGGTTAATTTTTTCTTCGTCTGTACCTTGATAGCCTAATAAATCTGCCCAAAGAACTGTTGGTACAGAAGCAACACACCATGTAACAGAAGAGTTCATGATGGCTGTATGATAGAAGGATAACGCTTTATTTAAGTTACGAGATTGTAAGGAAATACGATCTGTTGGAATACCTTCTAATGCTTTTGGATTAGCACTAATTAAGGATAAGAAGGCTGCCTTATCATCGATGTACTGCTTGTAGAATTCAGGAATCCAGTTAGCAGGTTTTTCTAAAACGGATTCTTTCGCATGCAATAAACGTTGACGGGCAATTGGGGAGCATCTCCAATTCAGAACAACTTCCTTAGCACCAAGTTCGTAAGCTTCTTCAGTAACAATCACTGCAAAGTCTTTGTTTTCTACATCTACAGAAATAACTAATGTTTGGTCTTGCTGCAAGTTTACACCGTATTGTAATAATGTACGGGCATATTTTCTTAATGTATCTTGATTCATAATTTCTCCTTTAATTCGACATCAATTGTTAAACTCCTGCTAGTGTGACCAATAGAGTCATCGGTAGGAGTTTTGTTTTTCATAGGGAAATCCTTCAGTAGGAGGTGCACTATGAAAGATAAATTGAAGCCTTATATGATAATTATATTAATCCTATGTATTTTAGTAGGAATTTATTTCCTATGGCCTATTATAACAGATGAAAGCGATTCTGTCCTAGCTGAAGGGGGGATAGATGGAAATTCTTCTGTATCTAACGTAGAACAACAGCCTAATAAACCCATCGCTTATATAACAGGTGCAGTAGCTTCACCTGGTTTATATGAGCTTGAAAGCTCAGCTACTGTAGGTGATATTGTTAAGCTAGCAGGAGGACTATTACCGTATGCAGATGTAGAGTCGGTAAATATGGCTAAGCCAGTTACTGCAGGTGATCATATCCATGTAGTATTTAACTTTCACGGTAATCCTGAAGTGTTATTGCGTGGTAATAAAATAAATATCAATACTGCAACGGCAAAAGAATTAGATGCTCTACCAGGGATAGGCCCAGCTATGGCTAAAAGAATAGAGGAATATCGCTCACAAAAAGGCCCCTTTACATCTGTTGAAGGCATCAAGGGGGTGAAGGGGATTGGTGACGGCGTATTTAAGAAAATTAAAGACAAAATTACAATTTAAACATAGGAATAGTAATCATGACAGAGTGGTTCTAGATGTAAATATTTTAAGCCCTACACAAATGGTGTTGACTCATAGTCAATGGGCACATGTTATATTAGGATCTATCATTATAGGAACAATACTAGGGTACGGAAATTATTTTCCTGTACTCAATCAAATGTACTACATCTTTGCTATAGGGGTAGCTATTATAGGTGTCGGTGTTTTTAAAGTCTTACAATCGTCTAATTGGTGGAGATCACTTGGTAAGTTGCTTGTCTTAGTCTCCATTTTTATAGGTCTATCGTATTATCAAACAGATTTACGGATTATACATTTTAATAGCTATACTTCATATTATTTGCAGCAAGAAGGAGAATATCTTGGTACGGTTGTAACTGCTCCTGAAAGAGTAAATTTGAACGGACATGAGTATTACAAATATACCAT
>ERZ791680.1470-NODE-1470-length-14794-cov-3.461497_pt1 | contig 14794 bp, 29 predicted proteins | sample MGYA00510051_ERZ791680 | MGnify/ENA primary metagenome ERZ791680 (study PRJEB30046, sample SAMN00715238) | human gut metagenome | study: EMG produced TPA metagenomics assembly of the A metagenome-wide association study of gut microbiota in type 2...
TTCTGCCTCTGCATCTGCTCTTGATTTTCTCAAATAAATGCAATACGGCATAGGTTTACTCCTTTCTCATGATTTTCCCCTTGCCTGCATGATAGCACAGAATGGCAGAGGAGAAAAGCGAACAAGGGGAATTTGCAATAAAAAAAAGCACCCGAAGGGAGTGCTGGGAAGGTATTTTTTGCAGTTACCTTAAAAAGAGGAAGTAGAAAGCGGCAATGCATCCGACAATGGAACACAAAAGAAAAACAGGTTCATAAAAATCATTTGATTCGGTTTGATATTCTTCTGCCGGTTCTCCTGCGGCAGTATCTTCCTCCAGAAGGCTATTAAATTTTTCTTCTATTTCATCGGTTTGGGTATCAGTTTGGGTATCGGTTACGATTGGTTCAGCCGATTCGGCAGGAGCTGCTTCTGCTTCATAGGGGCAGATGCCGTTTGGATGCAGATGTGCCTCATACCCATGATGATAATGATAGGAGCCAAGGCCGCTGACGTTATTATAATCATGATGACCGCCATATTCATCTGTGCGGCCGCCATGGGCAAAGGCAAGCGTGCTGAATGAGAGGGACAAGGCAAGGAACAAAAATAATATACGTTTCATCAGTAATTCTCCTCAATATATTCCTGTACATATTCGTCAAATTCTTCCTCTGATAGTACATTACTGGGATCTATTCGTTCATCGTCTCTCCCAAGATTATAGCCTTCTTCGTAGCCCTCATTATACCCTTCTGCATAGCCTTTATCGTAACCTGCTTCATAATCATGTTCATAGTCATCTTCATAATATTCATCGGATGCACAGCCGAAAAGCAGGAACGGCAGGCACAGCAACAAACAAGTGTATTTTTTCATTTTTATCTCCCCCTATTTCTTCATGAAACGAAACAATATCTTCACGAATCATAACACAGGGGGGGCGGAAAGGGGAAGGGGGAATCGCAAAAAGTGGCAAAAATTTTTTGCGTGTTCCCCTTTACAAATGTTTCGGAAAGTTATAACATAGTTTTAACGAACGGATGTTCCTATTTTTGTACGGAAAAGAGAACAGAGGGGATGGGATGTTATGGATTATAGAGAGGAAATAAAAAAACTCATTGATAAGACTCAGAATCAGGAAAAGCTAAAAATTATTTATAGAATCGTAAAAAGATATTTAGGACTAGAGTAAAACACTAGTCCTTTTTTTCTGCCAATTTTAAAGTAATATTTTCAAGTAATTTCCATTCATCTGTAGATAGTTCTGCCAGTGCTTCGATAAGCCGTCTTTTGTATGAAGGTTCTTCTTCATTTAGCATATCTACCATAAAATCTGCAATGGTTTCACTTCTAGTTTTTCTGATGAACATTTCTCCTTCTCCAGTTCGGAGCCATTTTTCATTTGCATTAAATTTTTCGCAGATATCTTCAATCAGTCTATCACTTGGAACATATCCAGAAATTATGATTTTTGAGATATAAGGTTGAGATACAGAGAGCTTTTCAGCAAATTTTGTTTTTGTAATACCTAATTGTTTAATTAAATTTTCTATTCTTTCGCCAAATGCGTCCATTAAATCACCTCCTTTAAAGTCATATTATCATGGGTTGTTATAAAAATCAATAAAAAATATAAATGAGTTATAAAAATGTTGACAAGATAAACTAGTTATGTTATGTTATAAATAAGTTATGGATGGCGGAAAGAGAGGTGAAAATATGAACCAACAGGAAAAGCAGATTATCAAAAACATTGTAGCAGTATTTCCGATGTTAGATGAAAGCAATAAAAAATATTTGCTTGGTTTAAGTGAGGGTATGGTTTTGGTTCGGAAACAGGAAAATGCAAGCTAAAAAGGCAAAGCCGCCAAGCGGCGGCTTTACAGGGTGAAGTATATCACCAGATAGGACAGGATTCTGCTGAGGCAGACAAGAGCGAGCGTAGAGATTAAATAGCCATAGCCGCTAAGCATGCCTGCCTGCAGGAGAACCCGTTCCCGTTTTCCGGGCGTGCAATAGGCAAGGAGACGGAAAACGGAAAACAACGCCCAAACGCCCATGACTGCGACTGCGAGGGCAAAGAGCACCGGACTGATATACAGAGAGACCGCAACAACAACAACCCAAACGAGCTGATAAAGAAAGCAGGCTGAGTTTTTGGTGCAGAGATAGGTCAGCTGATTATCATAATCCGGGGATGGGCGATTCAGACTTGCCCGAAGATGACTGCTTATGAAGGTAGTCAGAACAAAGCCGAGCAGGTTGATAGCAAGAAGTTTCCAAATCAAGAAGAACACCCCCTTTCTATTCGCAAAATGTGACAATTTTATTATAGAGGGGTGGGCTTATTTTGGCAAGGCAGTGGCTTAAAAAGGCAAAGCCGCCAAGCGGCGGGGAAGGGAGGTGGTGCGGATGGAGAAAAAGCAGACCACCATCCGCCTGACGATACGCGCGCCAGAAGATGGACGAGGAAGGGAAGGCAGTGGTGTGAAGATGGATAAACGCTTTGAGCATCCATGGTTTAGCATTTTGGCTGACATCAAAAAGGAAGCGAAAGAAAAAGGGCTGACAGAGGATGATGCAAGAATCATCATACACAAAACAATTTTGACGGTGAAAAAGGAATTAAATGTGAGCGGCAATATGACAGACTTACCAAAGAAGCACATTGCCGCCGCAAAAAGAATTTCTGAAAGGGTTATGGAAGATTATTTAGGCTGAATTTTATGGACTACTCTTTTCAGTAGTTCTACATCCAGACAGAGCTGACAGAGTTTTTTAGGTTTTTCTGAAGCTGTATCAGTTGTCATGACATCAACAAAGACAAAATTATTTTCCTTGCAGTAGGTTTCATCAAACTGCAGGTATCTTCCGGATACTTCGCAAGGGACATAGCCGAAATCATGCAGATTGATTTGTCGTTGTTTATGAGTGATAGGCAGTTTGGTTATTTTGGTCATTGGAAACACCTCCTTTCTTTGCTCCATTATAGGGAATTTTGGGGGCGAAGGCAAGGAGGGAAGGGGAGGAGGTGGTGCGGATGGCGGCGGCCGGAGATTTTGCATTATGGTTCACAGCATCAATACTGGGCGTGCTGCTTGGTGACTACATTTGGTCGCTCTGGGAAAGGAGGAAAAGGAAATGACACAAAGGCAACAGGAAATCTTTTTGCTTGCAGGAATGTATGCAGAAGGGCTGCGCTGGCTGGCGAGAGACGAATACTTTGGCAAATACGCAAACGCTTTGTGCGGCTACAGAGAAAAGCCGCACAAGGAGGGCGATGCACATAACGGGGAAAGGGTAATCTACTGGGCAGAGCCGCGGAGCTTGGACAGCTTCGTAACTAATTTTGACGGATTGGCAGATCATCTTTTTTCCGAAATCAAAGGGACAGATGCAGAGCCGACGAGCATCGGCGAATTATTAGCTGAGAAAATTCTGGAGGAGCTGGGCGGCATTGATGCCGGAGGAAAGCAGATTCAAAATTTTTTCCAGCGGCAGGGGTTTCTTTAATTTACCCCAAAGGGTATCATCCTCCAGCAAAGAGAGAAATTGATAGCCGGCAGGGGTGATGCCATTGATTTTAAAAACGGCAGGGGCTACATGGGGATGTTCCGGGTTTGCTCTGGTGAGCATTCCGGACTGAACCAGACAGGAGACGGCTTGAAAAACATCTATAGCCGAAAAGGATTCGGAGAGGTCACCGGCAATACGCCTTGCGTTGATGCCGAACATTTTTCCGTTACGTTTCGGAACGAGGTTTTTATCAAGGTACTGCATTACAGATTTTTATACAGGATTCATTTAGCATTGGGATTCCCCTTTCGTATTTTTGAGGTTGTGGTGATTTCATTATAGAGGGGTGGGCTTATTTTGGCAAGGCAGGGAAGAAGGTGTGATGATGGAAGTATCAAAATTTGCAGAGGAGGAGCTGCGGCGGACGGAAGCGATTAAAAGAGACAAGACGCTGCAGGCGATGATCCGGACAAGGGACATGCAGATTCAGCGGCTGCGGCGCAAGCTGCTGCGGTGGCGGTGCTTGGGAATGGCACTAATCACTTTGACAGTGATACTGCTAATTTATTTATAAACGATATGAAGAAGCAGGGCGGCGCGAACAGAGACCGATGGATTCCCCCTTAATACATACATTTTCAATGGTTTCGCCCTGTTTCTTTATATATACAGAAAAACGGACAAAGAGCGGCGCATAGATTGAAGAAGGAGGTGGAGCGAATGGCACTGGCGATGGAATACACCAGCGGAAATGCAAGGATAAGAATCATGGATGACTTCTGCAGTGCGCCGGATCAGAAGGAGAGAGACGCAAGGATACTGAAACGGGTGGACGCGATTGTTCTGGCTGCCATTCGGGCGAATCCGGAAAAATACTATGCGCTGCTGAAGCAGAAGGAAGAAGCCCGGGAGGAGCTGACAGCAACAAGGAGAAAGAGTTGATTTCAATGACAGGAAAGGAAATGACGGCTTATGCGGCAGGGACAAGATGCCGCCGGAAACCGATGATACCCCAGATAACGAAGGCGGCCGCGGAGGAATTGGGACTTGCTCCGGGCTGCGAGGTTATCTTTCACTACACAGTGATTGGGACGGGGGAAGAAAAATTGCGGAAAATACAGAAAAGGCGGAAGGGAACCGTAACAGACCTTTACGCGCACATTTTCCGCATTACATGGGCAGGGGCAAAGTGGAAGGAATGCTTTGCCTACAGCATGCTGCAAAGGAGAGAAGGAAGCTGGATAGAGATTAAGAGGGGGTGAGATAAGATGTACAGCGATCAGGTATTTTTACTTTTAAGCGCCGCAGCGGTTTTGCTTGAGATGGCGGCGGTATGCTGGGTATGGGAGAGGAAGATGAAGCAGGCGGCGCAGCGGGAGCAGGAGGCGGAGCAGCGCCGGAGGGCGCGTTTGCATGACGACTACTGCACGCAGGAGGCGGCGCGGCTTTACGAACTGCGGCGAAGATAAGAAAAAGGAGGAAAGGATTATGGAAAAATTTTTACTGGAGGACTTTGCAGGAGGGGCAGTTGCGGAGAGAATCGGCAGTGCCATTCAGAGGGTTTACGAAAACATTGCGAACCCGAACATGGACACAGAGAAGGCAAGAAAGCTGACGATTGAGCTGACCTTTAAGCCGGACAAGAACGACAGGACGGATGTGGACGTAACAGTCATCGTTAAGACGAGCTTACAGCCGGAGAGGGCAATCAGCAGCAGAATGATTGTGGAAAGCGACGGCAGAGGCAACGTGCAGGGGAACGAATGGCGCAGGGAAGCCATGAAGGGACAGCTGGAGATTGACCGGGAGGAAGCGGAGACACAGGAGACAAGCGGCGGCGTGATTGATTTGCAGGCACAGAAAAGAAAGGCGGAATAAGGAATGATAAAAGCAGCACTGGAATACATCAACGAACTGAAAGCACCGAGCATTGAGAGCTACGGCGGCGGAACATATTCGGACAAGCCCTTATATCAGATGAAAAGACCGGATTTTCCGACACTGGAAATGAATACACTGGAAAGCGTTGTGAGATACCTAAAGGGGATTGACGACGAAAGAGAGCAGTTTGGCGAGCCAACGCCTACGATTATACATATTGAAAGCGAACGCTGCGTGACGCTGAAGGACATTGCAAACATAGCAGAGGGCAAGAGAGACTGCATGGTGCGGGCAGAGGCAGAGGTGCCGAGATTTAACTACGGCGACTTCTACGATGCGGAAAGCTTCAACATTGCTTTGCAGAGCAAATTTCTTGATACAGAGGACAAGGCAACCATTTTGCAGGTGGTCGGCAATCTGAAGGAGGACGCAGTGCGGACGATGACGGACGACGGCGTGAGCCAAGTGACGGCAGTGCGCACAGGGGTTGCAACGGTGGCAGATGTGAAGGTGCCGAACCCTGTTTCCCTGCGCCCGTTCCGCACGTTCATTGAGGTGGATCAGCCGGAAAGCAGATTTATTTTCCGCATGAGAGAGGGCGGCAGATGTGCCATCTTTGAGGCGGACGGCGGCGCATGGAAGCTGGAGGCGAAGAAAAACATTTACAACTACTTGAAGGAGCAGCTGGACAAGGAAGTGGAAAGCGGTGCGGTTGTTCTGATTCTATAAAAGAGAAAGAGAGGATACGCAAGGATGAACAAAGTGATTTTGATGGGGCGGCTGACGCGGGAGCCGGAGGTGAGATATTCCAACGGGGCGGAGCCCTTAGCGGTAGCAAGGTACACGCTGGCGGTCAACAGACGTTTCAAGAGAAAGGACGAGCCGGAGGCGGACTTCATTCCTTGCGTTGCCTTCGGCAAGAGGGGCGAATTTGCGGAGAAATATTTTAAGAAAGGGCAGATGGTTTCTATTGTCGGGCGTTTGCAGGTACGCAGTTGGGAGGACAACGAAGGGAAGAAACGCTGGACAACAGAGGTAATTGTTGAGGAACAGTACTTCGCTGAAAGTAAGAAAAACAGCAATGCGGCTGCACCCAAGGAGGGCGGACAGGCCCCGGCGGACGGGTTCTATCCCATTGACGAGAGTGTTGAGGATGACGATTTGCCATTTTAAAAACAAGGAGGGAAAAGAAGCATGGAACATATCATGGAAAGCATTGGCTTTATGCTGAGCAAGGATTTCAAAAAGAGAACGAAGGCGGAATACTGGCAGCTGGCACTCAGATGTGAAAAGCTGGAGGAAATGTGCAGAAAATACGAGGCAGGGGAGCTGAGCTTTACGCCGAATTGCAGCCTTACGCTGCTGCGCGCGCAGTTGGAGGCAATGAAGGCATACAAGGGATGCCTGGAGGAGAGAGCAGAGGTGGAAGGGATTGATTTATCAGATGAAGAGGATACTTCCACTTGGAGCGTTACATTCAGAGAGAATACAGAGGATAACATGCAGATAACCGCAAACGGATATAACACAGGGATACTGGATCATTTTTGCAATGCGATTGTGCAAATGATTCGGGAGAGTTTACGGGAAGATGTGACGGCGGAAAAGGTTGGCGCTGTTGTTGGGGATATTGTGAAGAGTGCTTTTGAAAAAATGCAGAAGGCGGAAGAACAGGCAGAGGAAAGCAACGGGTAATGAAATTACAGCATGGCGGAAGCCATGCCTGTAAACAAGCTGCAGATGGGGAATCTGCGGTTTGTTTATGGCTTGTGAAGTGAAGAAGGAGGAGAAGGATGGAGCTCAGAACAAGCGGCCCAAACGGGCAGTACATGGTAAAATGCGGTGCGGTTTATTTGAATTCCTTATATGACGAAATTGGGAGAATATGGAGGGAGGATTTTTCAAACTGCAAGATTTCTGCATTATCGGTGATAGACGGAAATCATGGGATTTATTATGCCTTTATTGTTTTTGAAGAAATGAGGGAGGAATAAAGGCGGTGTGAACCGGAAGGGAGGGGGAGTGTTGCCCAAAAGGAAGATTTACATGGCTGTGACGAAGGATGCGCTTTCCCTGCCGCTTGCGGTGGCGGACAGTGCTGCGGAGCTGGCGGAGCTGCGAGGGGTGCAGGTAGAAACCATACGATCCTTAATTTCCAGAGGGAGGACGGGAAAGATCAAGTGTCCCGGATACATTGTGGTTGAGGTAGAGGAGGACGCGCCCCGAACGAAGGACGCGCCGCCGGAGCAGAAGGCGAGCCACCGCAAGCAGAACGGAGAATTTGACGGGGAGATGTTCCGGGAGAGAATCCGACTACTGCGGAAGGAAAGCGGCATGACAAAAAAGGATTTTGCCGCCTTTACCGGAATAGCGTACATCACGCTATACAACTACGAGAGGGAGAAAATAGTGCCGGGGGCGGACATGTTGTTTCGGATTGCGGCGGCAACGGGTTGCTCGGTGGACTGGCTGATTGGGTTGAAGGAGGAAGAAGGAAAATGAAACTGATTGATTTACTGGAGGCGATTGGGGAGGGGTATTATTCTTTCGATACTGCGGAAATAATCCAGATTTGCGAGCCGAACATGGACTGGGATAATTTTTCTGAATTTCATGTGGGTTCGCAGCTGCTCAAGCCATTTGCAGATTTTGAAGTTGATTGTATCGGTGCGATTGCGGAAAATGTGATTCGTGTTGCGCTTTACAATGAGGATTTTTGCGGTGTGAAGGGATATTTCCCCACGCCCTGCAAGGTCGGAGATGTGGTGTATGAAATCATCGAGGAAACCGTACCGAACCACTATTTCTATATCAACGAATGGAAGGTGCAGGATGTATCGGTAAAGGCTGTCAAGTATGCTGACGAATGGGAACCGTATGACTATGAGAACATGTATTTCACAAGAGAGGAAGCGGAAGCGGCATTGGAGAGAAGGAAGGAGGGATAAAGATGGATGCAGTAATATTTTTCAAGGAGAAGCGGAGGATGTGTGTTTCTTTTGGGGGCGACTCCTGTACCGGATGCTTGATTAACATGATGAAGGGGGTGCTGCGGTGCTCGCAGTTTTGTGAAAAATATCCGGAGAGGGCGGTTGATATCGTGGAGACATGGGCGAAAGAGCACCCAAGAAAAACGATTTTGCAGGATTTCTTAGAGAAGCATCCGAAAGCCCCCATAGAAGACGGCGCAGTTCCGGCAGTGTGTCCGTTCCAATTAGGGTATGAAACAGAATCGGAAAAAGACAAAAACGGATATTGCGAATCGACGGCAAGAGATGGTTGCCGCAGGTGCTGGAACAGACCGTTGGAGGGAGAATAGAGGGAGGAATACACCATGGAGGAAAAAAGAGAAAAATCAAATATGGAACTTTGGGCAGAGGAGGAAATCAGAATTGCTTGCGAGAGAGAGCGTGGCGGTGCTTCGGAGGACGAGTGGGATTATGGTGTGGCGTGCTATGAGAGTGCGCTAAAGGCGTTCAGATCCTTGCTGGAGGATGAACACAGCGGGATGAGCATTGGATTTACGCTTGGGATTCTCAACAGATTGGTGAAGGGACAGCCATTAACGCCGATTGAGGATACGGATGATGTTTGGAAGGAATGTGTTAGAGGCAGAGCGAGCTGCACTACATATCAGTGCAGGAGGATGAGCTCCTTATTTAAGGATGTGTATGCGGATGGACACATTGAATATGTTGATGTCAATCGTTTCTGCTGTGGGGCATCAGAAAGTTCTGCTTGGTGGCATAATGGGCATGTATCAAAAATTGCGAGTGAATATTTTCCTGTCACTATGCCATATACGCCTGAAACCTACAAGGTGGTTTGCGAAGAATTTCTGACAAGCAGAAAAAATGGGGATTTTGACACAATAGGGATTCTGTATATTTACGGTGACACCGGAGAGAGAAAAGAGGTCAACCGATATTTTGCGGAAGCAGAAGAAGGGTGGCGTGAAATCGACCGGGCGGAATATGAACAGCGCAGACAAATGGACGCAGACAGAAGGGCTGCTGAGAAGGAGGAATAAGCATGGATGCGGTGAAATTTCTGAAGGAAAAAAAGAGGATGTGCATTTCTTCCGGAGACGATTCCTGCCACGGATGTCCTATTTATGCGGAGTGTGGTATATTGACGTGCGCGCAATTTCAGGACACATTACCCAATCAGACGGTTAAAATTGTGGAGAAATGGGCGAAGGAGCACCCAAGGGAAACAAGGAAGGATGATTTTTTTGAAAAATTCCCTCGTGCGGAAAAATTGAGTGATGGTATTCCGGAAGTGTGTGCAGCCAAAGTGGGCTATTTACGTGAATGTCCACACCGGAATGTTGAGGATTACTGCAAAGAGTGCTGGAATACGCCATTGGAGGAAGAATAAACCGGAAGGAAAGAGGAGGAGAAGAAAATGAGAATTTTGCAATGCAAACTGACAACGATTGAGGCAATGCTGGGAACGGCGAGCAACAACAAGGAGCTGCACAGCGAATTTATTGCGAGCCATGCGCCCGATGCGCCGAGCAGAGAGGAAGAGATTGCGGCGGTTGGTGTGGATGAGGTGATTGAAAAAGGGATGACGGTATTCTCAAGAAACAAGGACGGGAATCCTATCCTTTGGGACTACCAAATCAAAGGCTTCTTCAAGGATGCCTGCGGCGTGCTGCGGAAGGTGAAGGGCACGAAGAGCAGCAAAATCAAGGCTTACAAGAAGGAGATTGACGGGCTTATTTTTGTGCAGGAGCGGCAGATTCCGGTGCAGACGGCGGAGGAAATGGGGAGCTGCCAGCGTTCCTTGCGTGCCAACACGCCGCAGGGGGAGAGAGTGGGCCTTGCAAACAGCGAGGAGATTGCGGCAGGAGCTGTGCTGGAGTTTTCCATACTGGTGATGTCTGACGATTTGGTGCCGGCGGTGAAGGAGTGGCTGAGCTACGGCAAGCTGCGGGGGCTGGGGCAATGGCGCAACAGCGGCAAGGGAAGATTCCTTTGCGAGATTCTGGAGGAAAGAGCGGCGGAATTTTCGGACATTTTAGAATAAGCGCAAGGGCATAGCTCAGCGTAGCAAGGAAGTGCAAGGGCATAGCAACGTATTGCATGGCTCAGAAAAGCACAGCAATGGCATAGCTAAGATAAGCGTGGCAAAGGCATGGCTTTGAGGCGCAATGCAAAGGCATAGCGAAGCCAAGAAATACATGGCGAAGGCATTGCGAAGGGAAACATTGAACAGCAAGGCAAAGGCATAGCTTTAGTAGCGGTTGAGCCGTTTGGTTTTGACGAGCGAACGTCTGACCGACAGGTTGGGTGAGGCGAGGAAAGAACGGCGAAATATAGCGGTTTCCGAAGCGAAGCGAGGAAAACTTACCCTTGCAGGGCAAAGCAAAGGCATTGCAAAGATCCGCTTGGCGTGACAAGGCACAGCAAGGGCATAGCATGGCAGGGCGACGGACAGCAACGCAAAGGCATAGATGAGCTTAGCTTGGCAATGGCAATGAGGCGCATGGGAATGAAAAGAGATGCAGAGAACAGCAAAGGCATAGCAAAGCCAAGAAAGGCATAGCAAGGGCACAGCAAGGGCATTGCATAGCTGCGCACGGACAAGCATAGCAAAGGCTAGGCAAGGCAAAGGACAGCAAAGGACAGCAAAGGCAAGGCCAGACACCGAAGTGCAAAGATTTGCGTCGCAAAGCGAGGGCATAGCAAAGATAGGCTTGGCATGGCGAAGCACAGCAAAGGCATAGCATGGCAGGGCAACACACAGCAAGGGCATAGCAAAGAAAGGCGTAGCAAGGCGAAGGCATCGCAGGGCATAGCATGGCAGTGTTCGGCAAGGGCAGAGCATAGAGAAACTATGCTTCGCAAGGGCAGAGGATACATACAAAGGAGCAGGAGAGAGGGCGGAGCAATGAGGAAAGAAGAAATCTGCAACATGGATTGCCTGCATTGCGTGCATCCGGACTGCATCAACGAGCGGCCGATGACGCGGCAGGCAAGATATTACTGGCGGCACAGGGACAGGCTTTTGGCTGAGAAGCGAGAGAAATATAGGAGGAAAAAGAATGAACTTGAAGGACTACCAGAGAGGAAGGAATGACGGGCTTGCATTGGCGTTAAAAATTGTGCAAGAAGGCGGCAGGGAGGCTCTGGAAGCGGAAATTAAAAACAGAGGTGTGACAGGAGGGGAACTTATCATGAATTATAATGAGAGCAAGGAGACAGTGCTGCAGCTGCTGCCTGCGGAAGAGGTGATTTTGCAGTTTGCTGAGGAGTGTGTGGAGCTATCCAGAGAGATTCTGGTGTTTGACGTGGAAGCAGACGGAAGGCTGCTGTCGAATGGTACGGAATATAAAATGCTATCCAAGGTGAGGGAAGAGGCTGCGGATGTGGAGCTGGTGGCGGATGTGCTGCTGGACAAGATATATGCCGCGTATGACAGGCGGATTCTGGGTAGCATGGTGGGATCCATACTGATTGTAGTGAAAGGGTTAGGGCTGATTCATATCAGGAAGGTCTTGCATGAGGTATGCCATGATCTGGCGAAGGCGGCGCTCAAGCTGCGGCGCGCCAGAAGCGGGGAGAACTCCACGCCGATTACCGAGGAAGAGGCAAAGGAAATGCTTCTTTGTCATATCTCCATGATAATGGCTTTGGATACCATTTTATTCAAAAATGAGGAACGGGAGCAGATGGAAAAAATAAAGGAAATGAAGATGGAACGATGGGCGGAACGGCTGAGAGGAGAGACGGCGGATGGCAACGGCATACAGTAAGATTCAGCGGAACTTTTGGGAAACGGACGAGGCGCGGGAGATGACACCGGAGGAGAAATACTTCTGGATGTACTTACAGACCAACGCGAACGTAAACACACTGGGTTGCTATGCCTTCCGGATGCGGAAGGCGATGGACGAGACAGGATACAACCGGGAGACGCTTGAGAAGCTTTTGCAGCGGATGGAGCAGGTGCTGCGGATTCTTTATGACGAGGGGACAAAAGAGGTTTTTTTGCTGCACTGGGCAGAAGGAAACTGGAACAAAAAGACGGCAACCCTACGCGCGCTTGCGGCAGATTTGAAGGAAATTCAGTCAAAAACGCTGAAAGAAACGGTAAAAACGCTTTTATTAAAAAACGGCATTTTTACCGAGGAGGAGGTGGAAAAGGCTGAAAAAACAGCACCTTCCGCGCAGGAGAGGAACGAAAAGGAACAACGGGGGACAACGGGGAACAAACGGAGCGGAGAGGGAGAAGGAGAAGGAGAGGGAGAAGGAGAAAAGATATATACGAGCAAATCTGCCGAATTTTTTCTTTTCTGGAAGGAATACCCGAACAAGAAGAACAAGCAGACCGCCATGGCGCGATGGGACAGGATGCGCGTGACGGCAGAGCTTTATAAAAAAATCATGGAGGGGCTGAAAAGAGCGCAGCGCAGCAGAGAATGGGCGGAGCAGGACGGAAGATACATTCCCCACCCGGCAAGCTGGCTGCACGCAGGGGGCTGGGAAAACGAATACCGCCCGCTTTCGCCGGAGAAGCCAACGCCGCCGCCCGGAGCATCCTGCAACGATGCCCTTGCAAGCCGCAGGGGACTGGTCGGCGGCTAAGGGGAAGGAGCGTGAAGCAGGATGGACGCACTGAAGGATTTACACAGCGAGGAGACGGAGCGCGCGGCACTGGGGTGCATGCTTCTGGACAGGGGCGCGGCGGCACTGGGGAAAACGATGCTTCTGGCGGAGGACTTTTACACGCCGATGTATCGAACGATTTTCGAGGCGATGCAGGGAGTAGAGGAGATCGACGCGGTGACGGTGATGAACGAGCTGGCGCGCAGGGGCGAGGCGGAGAGGATCGGGCTTGACCGGATTGCGGGGATTGCATTAGGGATATCCACGAGCGTTTACCTGCACAGCTACATAGACGACCTAAAGCGGCTTGCCTACCTGAGGCGAGTGGTGCGGACGGCGCAGGAGATGGCGCAGGCGGCATACCGACAGGACATCGGCGGGATTGACCGGAGCATGGCAGCCATGCGCGGGGACGGCTGGGGCAGCGCGGAGATTGTGACGCTGGCGGATGCCACGGAAAAGCACATTCGCGAGATTGCGGCGTTACGGGAAAGCGGCAAGAAAATCGTCGGCTTGCCGACGGGCTTCACTGACCTTGACCTGATGCTTGGGGGGCTGCGGAACGGGGATTTCTGCATTCTGGCGGCAAGACCGAGCATGGGCAAGAGCGCGCTTGCCTTGGACATTGCGAAGCACGCGCAGAAAAGCCTGACGGAGCAGGCGGACAGGGTGGTTTTTTTCTCACTGGAGATGCCGGACAAGAGCCTCGGAAACCGAGGCTACACATCGGAATTTCTGATTGACAATGACCGCTTTGCGGTGGGGGCGAACGATGCGGCATGGCAGGAGACGCTGCGCGGCGTGGAGGAAAACCGCGCGGACTACGAAAGCGGCGCAGGGCGGATGATCATCCGAGACGAGACGGGGCAGACGGTGGAAAAAATGAGCGCATTTCTGCACGGCTTACAGGGGCAGGGGATACGCCCCCGGCTGATTGTGGTTGACTATTTGCAGCTCATCGTGAGCAAGGGGCAGGACAGGGTGCGCGAAGTTGGCGCAATCAGCAGAGGGCTAAAGCAAATGGCGCGAGACTGGGACTGTCCGGTTTTGGCACTTTCCCAGCTGAGCCGAGGACCTGAGACGCGCGCCGACCACAGACCGATTCTTTCGGATTTGCGGGACAGCGGCGACATTGAGCAGGACGCGGATGTGATTCTTTTCCTCTACCGTGACGAGTATTACTACCCGGACACGGAGAAGAAGAACACGGCGGAGCTGAACATTGCGAAGCAGCGAAACGGCCCGACCGGCACGATTGCGCTGACATGGATGCCGAGAAGCACGACCTTCCGCAGCGCGGCAGGCTTCCGGGAGACGAAGGAAGCACCGCCAAAGGAATGGGTGCAGGAACATCTTTGATTTCAAGGCGGACGAGGTGATAACATGAAAAACGAGAAGCAGGAAAGCCCGGCGGCAGAAATTCTCTGGCTGCGAGGGCTTCGCGCCTTTGTGGCGGAAAACAGTACAGAGCGGCTTTTGGTGGAGGCGGATGCCCTAGATGCGGCACGCGCGGAGACGGAGGCGGACAAGCAGGCGCTTTTCCTGCGGACGCTTACGCTGATAGAGAGAGGGGAGAAGGCGGACTTTTACAGCCGAGTGCTGCAATATGCGGAGCTGAGAGAAAGAGGGGAGAAGGGCGGCGCGGAGCAGGCAATCCGCAGGCATTGGGGGGAGCTGCAGCAGATGGAAAGAGGGATTTCGGAGCATTATGAAAAGCTGAGGGAGGGGTGCAGGTGACAACAAAGAAAGAGATGGCGCGGCTGATAGAGCAGATGGCGGACACACCGGAGGCAACGCAA
>ERZ791680.1472-NODE-1472-length-14790-cov-8.014930_pt1 | contig 14790 bp, 7 predicted proteins | sample MGYA00510051_ERZ791680 | MGnify/ENA primary metagenome ERZ791680 (study PRJEB30046, sample SAMN00715238) | human gut metagenome | study: EMG produced TPA metagenomics assembly of the A metagenome-wide association study of gut microbiota in type 2...
TGGTATTTCACATACAGCTCGTCGGTTCCGCACCAGCCGCAACGTCCGTTTATAATGTCTTGCATAAGCGTTATTTTTGTAATGAGGTGCTAAGGTAGTGCTTTCATTCCGAATAAACAAATCTATCTATTCTAAATGGATAGATTTGTTTATTCAGAATGGAATGTTTATATTTGTATCTGAATATAAATGACATAGCCCTATGATAAGCAAATCGGATATAGTAGAAGCCATACGTGTGCAACGTGAACGGTTGAGGAAATTTCAAAGTTTCCGACGTGACCTATTGTTGTCTTTACCTCCCTTGGTAGCAGACTATGCACTGATTATATCTGGTATTCGCCGTTGTGGTAAGAGTACATTGCTGGCACAATTATCGGTGGATAGATACAAGCCGGAAGAGGTGCTCTCCTTGAATTTTGATACCCCTTTACTGTATGGATTTGAATTCAGTGATTTCCGTATAGTGGATGAAGTTATTAAGGAACATGAAGGGTGTATCGCTCTTCTTTTTGACGAAATACAGATTGTTGATGGTTGGGAGGTGTATATTCGGGGCAAGTTGGATGAAGGGTTTTATGTGGGAATCACCGGCTCCAATGCTTCGATGTTGAGTCGTGAATTGGGCACGAAGTTGACAGGAAGACATATTACGAAAGAACTGTTCCCTTTTTCGTATGCTGAATATTGCGGTTTTACGGGTAAGACTATCGGTGACAGTTCCTTGTACGACTATCTGCATCAGGGTGGCTTCCCTCAATACTTGCAACTGGATGATCAGGATGTTCTGACGGATTTAGTCAATGATATAGTATATCGTGATATTGCCGTGAGATATAATATACGTGATGACCACTCTTTGAAAAGTCTCTTGGCCTATTTGATGGGGAATGTGGGCAATCTGGTGTCTGCTACAAAACTGAAACAGATACTGGGAATGAAAAGTACTTCTACTGTGTCTGATTATTTCTCTTATTTCGAACAGACTTACTTGATAAACTTTGTTCCGAAATTTTCATATTCATATAAAGCGCAACTGTTGAACCCGAAGAAAGTGTATTGTGTGGACAATGGTGTTGTATTTGTCACCTCTCCATCTTTCACCCGTGATGAGGGTCGGAGGCTGGAGAACATGGTTTTTGCGGAATTGCGTCGCCGTTATTCTGAGATATTCTATTATAATGAGAACCGGAAGGAATGCGACTTTATAGTTGTACGCAATTCTGTGCCCCAGCTTGCCATCCAGGTATGCTATGCCTTGACCGCAGAAAACCGGAAAAGGGAAGTAGATGGCTTACTGGATGCCTTGTCTTTCTTCAAGATGGGGCATGGACTGATACTCACTTATAACCAACATGACAAATTTTCCGTAGGAGATAAAACGATAGAAGCATTGCCGGTGTCTGAATATTTTAAAGACTAATCTTCTTGTCTCTTGCACTCCACCACATGATACAGCGTGCCGAACCGTGTTCTGCGGGACGGCACTTCATGTTTCTGCAGTATCCTTCCGAATACATTCACTCTCTTGGTGGACAGCGGGATGGCGCTGTACCGGCGCAGGCGGTTCAGTATTTCGGCAGACGACAGCCATTCTCCCTCCTCGTCATTTCCGGCAACGCGGAAATAGTGGTAGAACAGTTGCTCTTCGGGCGGTATCTGTTCGAAATCGTGGTTGTTTTCCGTCATAATCCGTTCGTCCGACTGGTCGAACCAATAGCGTTCGCCGTGGTCCAGTTCGTGCATGGCCTGGGCATAAAGCTGGTTGTAGTCTATCGGGCGGTTGGTGTCTATTGCTTCCGTCACTTCTATGCAGATGAACCGGCGACTGCCGCTGGGGTCGGTCAGCAAGTCCTTCTGGTTGCTGGTGGCGATGAACGAGGCATATCGGCGCATCTCGAGCACGGCATTGGCGTATGGCTTGCGCACGTTGACCACCGGCTTCTGGAGGATATGTTTCAGGAATCCTTGCTGGGTGCTGCTTATCTGGTCGAATTCATCGATGTTGATGAGCGCAAAACGGTTGAGGTAAAGTTCGGCGTCGCGCTTGCGCGAGAAGTCGATGCTGTCCGTATAATAGGCACGCAGCTCGGGCGGGACGATGCTTCGGCAAAAGGTGCTTTTGCGGGTGCCTTGTGCACCTACCAATAAGGGGGAGACGCTGTTGGCATATTTCTTGTCGGTATTGCCGCGCCAGTGTGCCACCATGTTGAGAAACCAGCGGTGGAACAGTTCGGCCCAGTACGGGTTGTTGCAGGGTACTGTCCGGGCGAGTGCCAGGATACGGTCTTTCCCGTCCCAGTGCGGAAGGTCGTACAGATAATCTTCCAGCGGATTGAATACCGGGATGCGGTTGGAGTAGATGTACCGGCTGATGTCTCTGTCCCACAAGGGAATGCCTTCCGACTGTGCATCCAGTGCAATGCTGTTCAGCGTGCGCTTGTCGATGGGGGAGAAGCGGAAACGGAACGAGTGGCGTTCACGGTATTCCACCTCACCCACTTGGGTGTTGTAGCGGAAGTCGTAGCGGCGTTTCATGAACTCGTCCGTCTGTATGGCAAGTCTTTGCTCTTTGCTGAGGCTGCTTTGGGTATTGAAGCCTTTGTTCTCTTGGTAAACGCTTCTTATAATCTGCCGGATGACAGTCTCTTTTTGGCGTAGATAATAATGGAAATAGGTACGCTTCACGGTCTCTTCTTCGGGGATGCCCGAACGGAAACAGTTCTCGGCAAGGCGCACGGTCAGGGAGTGCAGGCTGTTGTCGGCACCGGCACCCGTCGCTTCGGCGAAAGTCTTCTGCAAGGCGGCCTCAAACAGCATGATGATGGCTTCTTCGGCTTCATATCCCGGCACGGCGCGCGTCAGGGGTGACTTCTCGTCTTGCAGGGCTTCCCGATAGGTGGTTTCGTCGGGCATGGAGACGGGCTGTGCAAGATAGAACTGTATGGAGTCCGGGCGGTACATGGCTTCGGGGTCGAAGGAGAGGCGGGAGTACTGTTCCAGCTTGGGCTCTTTCAGCAGAATGTCGAAAGGCAGTTGGGGCTGGTAGCATTTCACGGCAAGGCGGTAGGCATGGGCGTGGAACACCTCGGCTTCTTCCCGTTTGCCCGGCAGCGAGTTGTTCGGACGGGTGAAGGTAGTCCAAATCTTTACAGTCCGTCCGCTGGAACCGGTGAATACGAGCCGCGTCTGGGGCTGTTCCCAGGCAAGACGTTTCACAAGGGCTATTTCGGACTTGCCGGAAAGCGGGCCTACGGTCAGTTCCACGATGCCGTTGTAGGTTTTCATCTGGCAAACACCGTTCGTCTTGCGGAATTCGGCTGCCGGGAGTACTTTGGGCAGTCGGTCTGCCTCGTTGCAGCGCTTGCCGGGCAAGCAGTATCGCAGTTGCTGGCGGAAAGTGGATACGGGCTGGGTTTTGGTCTCCGTTTTGATTTTCTGTAGGAAGGTGTCTAAGTCTGTCGTGCTCAGTGTCAGATTCCCGTCTTTTTCTCTCAGTTGGGTGATTTTCATTTCTATTTTTTGTTTTGTCACATGCAGGCAAAATGGTTTGCTTACAGTGTACTAAGGTACGACAATCAGGCTCTTTTTGCAAGTGATTCCATGCTTTTTTAGGTCTATTCCAGCGTTTTTCTGTGGAAAATCTGATGTTTTGAGTCGAAAAAGCAGGTGATTTGGGATGCTTTGTGCAGACTTCCACGCTGGTTTTTGCTTGTTGAAACAAAAGGTTTTGCTTGTTGAAATCAATAGTTTTCCTAAGGAAAACTCTCAGTTTCTCTTGTTGAAACTTTTATTTTAGAAGGTTTAAACCAATGGTATTTGTTGTTGAAACTTTTGGTATTTGTTTAAGAAACTAAAAGTTTCATACTGAGAACTAAGCATATATCACTATTCTGTGGTGGATGAAGTAAGTATCGGATACTGCTTTTGTTATGGCGTGATGGATGGTTGTGAAGATTTTTATCTATCACGGGTATCTTTCACGCTTTAATCGGTTTATAATCAAAAGGATATCCCCCTCTGCGTGATAGCATGACAGATGTTTTTCAAAAATAAACTTTGTAGAAGCTGAGCTGTCCGGATGCTTCAATCGTTGTAGCTGTATTCTTCGCTGTATCTCTCGAATTTCGGTTCTTCGGCAATTCCGTATTGTTTGAAAACCTGACGGATATATGCTTGTGCCTTTGGAAACAAGCCTTGTTCCTGGCGGTAAAAGCGATAATAGGTGGTCTTGCCAAAGTGTCCTACAAGCTGGTTCCTCATCGGGGCTGCACATTTGTGGGGTACGTTGTCCAGCAGGTGCCGGATGCCCCATGCAACCCGGCACTTCAGGGCTTTCCGGAAATGAGGGCAGTTGGTGGTATCGGCAGGGATACAGTTCGGATTGATGATGCTTAAAGTAGGACATTGCGAGGTGCAATTGGTAGCAGCCAAGTGGTGCAGGCATTCTTCCTTATGGACGCACTGGCTGTTGAAGCAATGTGCAAAGCCATAAGGCACAGACTGGTAGTCGAATTTATTTTCCATATGTTGTTTGCTTGTCTACGGTTAGGGTGTAGAACACGGCTGTAAAGGTAAGGAATAAAGTTGTTATAACAAGGCTTTTCTTGAAGGAGTTAGAGGGGGAGCACGGCTCTTTCATTTAAGGGAGTTATCGGGAGTTAGAAGGAGTTATCGCCCTCTAACTCCTTCAAGAAAAGCCTTGTTTGAAGTATTTGCAGACAAAAAAAGAGTATAATTCTTCTTTAAAGTGAGCTGAACTTGCTATATTTGTCATAATTCCTAATATCTGGTATATGAAAAATAGAGTAAGTTTTTTTTGTCTGCATACGTGTCTTCTCCTGTTCAGCTTTTGGACAATGTATCCTGCCTTGGGGCATGCGGCTGATGGGAATGTTATTTCCCGTTTGAAGTTCAAGCAGATTTCTACATTAGACGGATTACCGACGGATGAGGTCCAGAAAATATATCAGGATAAGGAAGGGTTTTTGTGGTTTGCTACCCGGTATGGTTTCTGTAAATACGACGGTTACCAGATTACTGTCTATAAATCGAGCTTGAATACTCCCGGTTTGTTGACCAGTAACAACATTTATTGTTTTGCCGATGACAATGACGGCTTCTTGTGGATTGGTACACAAGAGGGGTTGAACACACTCAATAAGAAAACCGGAGAAATCCGTCAATATACTGCGCCTGCCATTCCAAACAATGCGGTCTCATGCCTGTTGGTCACCCGGGAAAATGAGGTATGGATTGGTACGGATTCCGGCTTATGCCGGTATGTGGCAGAGAAGGACTCCTTCGTGATGTATGACGGCAAGTCCACCGATGGTATATTTCCCGCAGCTTCCATCAAATCGTTGTTCGAGGACTCGGATGGGGATTTGTGGGTCGGTACCTGGTCCAGTGGTCTTTTTCGTTATTCCCGGAAGGAGGATAAATTCTATGCATATCCCAAAATCAATGAACGGAACTCGGCACATGTTATCTATCAGGATTCCAACCGGAAAATGTGGGTCGGTGGTTGGGATTGCGGATTATTTCTCTTGAATCATCCCAAGGATATGGCAAACGTGTTTTATACACATTATTCGCATCGGATAGGGGATGATGCCAGCTTGTCGGACAATATTGTTTATGATATTGTGGAGGATGTACACACCCATACCTTGTGGATAGGGACCCGGGTGGGGCTGAGCATTATGAAGCAGGAGAATCCCGGTACATTCATTAATTACAAGTCGTTGCATTCGGCATATCATATACCTTGTGATGAAATAAATTCACTGTTGCGCGACCGCTTCAATAATATCTGGCTGGGTTCCATTGGCGGCGGTGTCCTGATGATAGACACGAAACAATCTCCGTTTGCTTTCTATTCTTTGAATCTGGCAGAGGATGACGTGCCTACTACTGCCGTCCGCGCTTTGTTTGCCGATGCAGATAAAGACCTTTGGCTGGGTACCGGAAGTTATGGGCTGGCACGCAAGGATTATGAAACCGGTGTGTTGTCGTTCTTTTCCCATATCCCGGAATTCTCGGATATTCCCGGTGTACCCACGGTCAATTACATTATTCAGCGTAAGAATGGAGAAGTATGGTTCGCTACCTATGACGGTGGTATCTTGATTTATGAGAAAGGAGAGAAAGTGAAGGTGCTGACTGAATCCGACACGCCTTATCTCTATTCGGATTGCGTTTCGGCCTTGTGTGAGGACAGTAAGGGGAATTGTTGGGTAGGCTGTCGCGGCGGTATGGGAATCAGTTTGGCCGATGGAGGGCATTATAGGTTCGGAACACTTTCTTTTGCCGGAGGCGGGTTGGCGGATTGGTATCATGTGAAGGACATTGTGGAGGATGCGGATGGCAGCTTCTGGATTGCGACAGCCAACTATGGAATTATACATATTATGGGGGATGTGCAGCATCCCGAAACGCTGAAATATAGTAACTATAGTTATAACAACGGCCAGCTGGCAACGAACTCGGTGTTGTGTTTGCATGTGGATAAATCGGGAAGGCTATGGGCCGGAACTGAGGGAGGAGGGTTGTATCTATATGATTATAAGGAAAATGTATTTACGGAAAAGAATCAGGAATATCAGCTGTCTGCCGACATGATAGGGTCTATAGAGGAAGACAGGCAAGGGTGTCTATGGATGGGGACTAATATGGGGCTGGTACAGCTTTTTGTACCGATGGACGAGAATTTGGCTACGGTCCGTGTCTATACGACAGCAGACGGTCTGCAGGATAACTTTTTCATATCACAGTCTTCTTGCAGTAGGGAGGGCGAGTTATTCTTTGGAGGAAATAAGGGTTATAACAGTTTCCTTCCTGCATCTCTGGAGAAAGACAATGAAGCTGTGCCTTATCTGATTACGGATATAAAAATCTTCAACCGTTCTTTTGCGGTATTGGAACCGGAGGTCAGAGAACGGATTTCTTCTGTCATGCCTTCGTTTACGCGGAAGTTAGATCTGCCTTACGGATATAATAATTTCAGTATTGAATTCGCATCCCTTACTTATAAGAATCCCGGTTTAAATCGGTATGCTTATCAGCTTGTAGGTTTTGACAAGGATTGGCAATATACGGATGCCAACCGCCGTTTTGCCTATTATAATAATTTGAAGAGCGGTACTTATCGGTTCCGTCTGAAAGCCACCAATGAAAATGGCATTTGGAGTCAGGAAATCCGTGAACTTGAGGTGGTGGTATTGCCACCGTTCTGGGCTACATGGTGGGCTTATATCATTTATGCACTGATAGGGGCAGCTATTGTCTGCTTCATTCTCCGGACAGCAAAGAACAGGATGCAGCTGCGTAATGAGCTGCATCTTCGGGAGATGGAGAAGTCCAAACTGGAAGAACTGAATCATGCCAAATTGCAGTTCTTTACAAATATCACGCATGAACTGCTGACTCCGCTGACCATTATCTCGGCTACCGTCGATGAGTTGAAGATGCGGTTTCCCGGGCATGACGACCTTTATACGGTAATGGGTAGCAATATCAGCAGGCTCATCCGTCTGTTGCAGCAGATTCTTGAATTTCGTAAAGCAGAAACCGGCAATCTGAAGTTGCGTGTCTCTCCAGGAGATGTGGCGGCGTTTGTGAAAAATGAAGCCGAATCTTTCCTGCCGCTTGTCAAAAAGCGCAAGATACATTTCTCCGTACTCTGTAATCCGGAGTCGATTATCGGTTATTTTGATACGGACAAGCTGGACAAGATTCTCTACAACCTGCTTTCCAATGCCGCCAAATATAATAAGGAGGGTGGCTATATACAAGTCACGCTGATGTATGCCGAAGACAGGGACTTCGTCCGGTTGCATGTAAAGGATAATGGCAGTGGCATTTCAAAGGACAAGCAGAAGAGCCTCTTCAAGCGGTTCTACGAGGGGGATTACCGGAAGTTCAACACCATTGGTACGGGCATCGGCCTTTCTTTGGTAAAGGACTTGGTGGAGCTGCATGGAGGAAGCATTGAAGTGGAGAGCGAGGAAGGCCGGGGAACGGAATTCATCGTGACCTTGCCCGTAGACCGCTCTTACTTTAAGGAAGAACAGATTGATGAGGAAGCTGTACTTCCGGTACAGAAAACCGTTACCTATCTTGAAGAGGAGAATGCGGAGAATGTGGTTGCTGAAAAGCCCAAAGCGCATACCATACTGGTGGTGGAGGACAATGAGGAGCTTTTGCAGTTAATGGTCCGGCTGCTGAAACGTGAATACAATGTCCATACGGCCGAAAACGGTCAGGAGGCTGTGACTGTGCTTGACAATGAGGATATTGACCTGATTGTTTCGGACGTGATGATGCCCGTAATGGACGGCATCGAGTTTTGCAGGTATGTGAAGAACAAGTTGGAACTCAGTCATATTCCCGTGATTCTTCTGACAGCCAAGAACAAGGAGGAAGACCGTGCCGAAGCTTATGAAGTGGGGGCGGATGCCTTTATCAGTAAACCGTTCAACCTGGCCGTGCTGCATGCACGCATCCGCAATCTGCTGAAATACAAAGAACGCAAGGCGCATGACTTTAAGAACCAACTGGTGTTCGAAATCAAGGAACTGGACTATACCAGCATTGATGAGGACTTCATGCAGCGTGCCATTGACTGCGTAAACCGCCATCTGGAAGATTCAGACTTCGACCAGCCCCAGTTTGTGGAGGAGATGGGCACCAGCAAGTCCACCCTTTACAAGAAACTGAAATCCCTGACGGGACTGAATACTTCTGCCTTTATCCGTAACATCCGTCTGAAAGCGGCCTGCCGCATTATGGAGGAGAAGGGGAGTTCTGTGCGTGTTTCCGATCTGGCGTATGCCGTCGGTTTTAATGACCCGAAATATTTCAGTTCTTGTTTCAAAAAGGAATTCGGCATGTTGCCGACGGAATATCAGGAACGCTTCATACAGTCATAGATCAAGTCAAATTATGCTTCAATTAGGTCGAATAACTAAAATTCTACCTCGTAGAAGCATTATTGGAGGTCTTCCTATCAGCATTCGCCTACATTTGCCATTGTTTTCACGGTTAAAATGAAGAGTGAAAGTGAAACAATTAATGTTTAATCTTAAAGTTTATACAATGAAAAGACAGAGATTCTTTGAAGGACTCGGGCTGAAAGTGTATGTCACTTTGGCCATTTGTATGGCCCTTCTGTTGAATGTTCAGTTCTTGAACGCACAGAGTTCGACAATCAATGTAAAAGGTGTGGTTAATGATGCGATGGGACCGGTGATTGGCGCCAGTGTAGTGGAGAAAGGGAATGCGACGAATGGAACAATTACCGACATTGACGGTAATTTCTCTTTGAAAGTCCCTTCGGATGCCACTTTGACAATCAGCTTTATCGGTTATAAGACGGTAGAGCTGCCGGTGGCTGGAAAAACATCCTTTACTGTGACTCTGAAAGAAGACAGCGAAATGCTGGACGAGGTGGTAGTGGTAGGTTTCGGCACGCAGAAGAAGGTGAACCTGACAGGTTCTGTGGGGCTGGCTACGGCGAAGGAAATTGAAGCACGTCCGGTAGCGAATGCCACGCAGGCATTGCAGGGCTTGGTACCGGGCTTGCAGATTACGACCAATACCGGTGAACTGGACAAGAATATGTCCATCAATATCCGTGGCAACGGTACCATCGGTGACGGCTCAAGCGGAAGTCCGCTGATTTTGATTGACGGTATGGAAGGTGACATCAATACGGTGAATCCGCAGGACATCGAGAATATTTCTGTATTGAAGGATGCTGCCGCTTCCTCTATTTATGGGTCGCGTGCACCGTTCGGTGTTATCTTGGTGACTACCAAGAAAGGCAAATCGGGCAAGCCGACTATCAACTACAACAACAGCTTCCGCTTCAACAGTCCGGTGAATCTGCCGGAGATGATGGACTCCTATACCTTTGCCAACTACTTCAATGAGGCTGCACGCAACGGTCAGGACAATGCCCAGTTCTCTGATACAGTGATGCAGCAGATGCTTGACTTCCAGGCTGCGGGAGGTACTAATCGTGGCGGTTTGCCTACTGATGGCAATGTATGGGGTAAACCGGCAGGCGACCCGTTTACTACGGCGTATGCCAATACTGACTGGTTTTCCGAAATCTACAAGGGTTCTTCCTTCTCGCAAGAACATAATTTCAGTGTAAGCGGTGGTGGTGACAAGTTCAATTATTATGCTTCATTGGGCTATCTGGATCAGAATGGTTTGCTCCGTCATGGTTCCGATGACTTGAAGCGCTATAATGCTACTGCCAAATTTGGTGCCGAGCTGACCAAATGGTTGAAGTTCAATTACAGCTTGCGTTATGTCCGTCAAGACCTTGGCCGTCCTACCAATTTTGGTGGCGGTTTGTATGAGAGAATTGGCCGTCAGACTTGGCCTAATCTTCCGGTTTATGATGAAAACGGCTATTATTTTAATGGTAATGCCGATACGCCGGCGATGTCACTTGCATTGGGTGGTGAGCGCGATGTGCAGACAGATAAGGTTTATCATCAGGCAAGCTTGGTATTCGAACCCGTGAAGAATTGGATTACCAATGTTGAGTTCAACTATAGTACCAATTCTATAGATACACGTGAAACCGGACTTCCTTACTATAACCACGATGTGAGTGGAAATATTGTGGATACGCAAGGAACCTCAAGTCTCTATCAAGACTACAAGAAAGAGAGCTACATGAACTGGAATATTTACTCCACTTATTCTCTTGCTATCAATGATGATCATAATTTTAAGGTAATGGGTGGTTTTCAGTCCGAAGAAATGCGCCAGAAGTTTTTTAGTGCCAAAGGATATGGCTTGCAGGTGGAAGACCTTCCGGAACTGGACTTGATTTCGAATATTGACGGCGCCGGTAAGGATAAGGTGCCCGAGGTGGGTGGCTATCGTAATGAGTGGGCCACAGCGGGTTTCTTTGGCCGCTTGAACTATGATTATAAAGGTCGTTATCTGGCAGAGGCCAATCTGCGCTATGATGGTACCTCCCGCTTCCGCCGTGGCAATCGTTGGCAGTTGTCTCCCTCCTTCTCTTTGGGTTGGAACATTGCCCAGGAAAACTTCTGGGAAGATTTTGCGGATGTTTGCAATCAGTTGAAGTTCCGTTTCTCTTATGGTGAACTGGGGAATATGAATACAAACGGCTGGTATCCTACTTATCGTGCCATGACATTGAAGCAGGCAAACGGAAGCTGGCTGCAGAATGGACTGAAACCAAACACTGCTTATGTAGGCGACCTTATCAGTACAGCCTTGACTTGGGAGAAAGTGCGTACCTGGAATATCGGTCTTGACTGGGGGCTGTTCAACAACCGTCTGACCGGGTCATTCGATGCTTATATCCGTTATACGGACAATATGGTAGGTCCGTCTGTAGAGTTGCCCGCTACATTGGGTATTGCGACTCCCAAGACCAATAACTGTGACTTGAAGACGAAGGGTTGGGAACTTACCATCGGATGGCAGGACCGCACCAACTTCGGTATGGGCTATGGCATTAAGTTCAATGTTTCTGATGCACGTACTTATATAGACAGATACCCGGGTAACCCGACAAACTCAATCAATACTTATATCGCAGGCCGCGAGATTGGTGAAATCTGGGGCTTTGAAACCGTGGGAATTGCCAAGACAGATGATGAGATGCAGGCGCATCTGAATAAAGTGGGCGGACAAAGTGCCATCGGTTCCGGCGTTTGGACTGCCGGTGACATCATGTATGCCGACCAGGATGGCAAACCGGGCATCACCAAAGGTGCACAGACTTTGGAGGACCACGGTGACTTGAAGGTGATAGGCAACAATACTCCCCGTTATCATTTCGGTCTTGACTTGAATGCCAATTACAAGGGATTTGATGTTCGCCTCTTCTTCCAGGGAGTGATGAAGCGTGACTACTGGCAGGGTTCCAATATCTTCTGGGGCGTTGGCCAATGGGGTATGTGGTGGTCAACCGGTTTGAAGGAACACGAAGATTACTTCCGTGATGAACCCGTCGGGCTGGCCGGTCATGAGATTGCCGCCAATGTCAATTCATACTATGCGCGTCCGAGATTTGACAGTACCCAGAACCAGGAAACCCAAACCCGCTATCTGCAGGATGCGTCTTATATCCGTTTGAAGAACTTCCAGCTTGGCTACACATTGCCTGCTTCCATGATTCGCAAAATCGGTATCACCAACTGCCGCATCTTCGTATCGGGCGAGAATCTGTGGACGGGAACCAAACTGAGCAAGTTGTTCGATCCCGAAACCATCAGCGGTGGTAACACGGACAGCAATGCTTCTGCACCTATCAAGAGTGCCGGTAATGCATACCCGCTTTCAAGAACTTGGTCTTTTGGACTTAGCGTATCACTTTAATCCCATAAATAATGAAGAATATTATGAAATCGAATTATAGATATATTGTAAAAGCGTTCATGGCAATGGCAGTGATTGCCGGAACGACTTCCTGCGATGATTTTCTGGACAGAGAGCCGATGTCAAGCATTTCTCCCGAAACCTATTACTCCACTGCGGCCCAGTTGGAAGCCAATCTGAATGATGAATATCCCAATGTCCTTCCGTCATTCGGCCAGTGGACTTATGGCATCTTCGGTGAAGACAAAGGAACCGATAACCAGATAGAGGTGAATGCCAATGACCGCTATACCCAGGATCGCTGGAAAGTACCTCATAGCGAAAGTGACAATTGGAAGTTCGAACGCATCTATCGTATTAATTTCTTTTTGTCTGAAGCACTTCCCAAATTCGGTGAGGACATGAGCGGTTCACAAAATACAATTTCCGGGAGTGTAGCCACCATCAAGCACTATATCGGAGAAATGTACTTCCTGCGTGCTTACGAGTACTTTAAGAAGCTTCAGTTGTTCGGTGACTTCCCGATTATCGACCAACCGCTTGCCGATGAGATGGAAGCTCTCCGTGAAGCCAGCAAACGTTTTCCGCGTAATGAAGTGGCACGTTTCATCATTTCCGATCTTGACAAGGCTTATGCCTATATGAGTGATGTCGATATGGCGACGACCCGTATCAATAAGGATGCTGCGATGCTGGTTAAGTCACGTGTGGCACTGTTCGAGGCTACTTGGTTGCAGAATTTCAAGGGTACGGCATTCGTACCTGGTGGAGAAGGCTGGCCGGGGGCATCTCTTCACAACAATTACCAGTATCCGAGCGGAAACCTTGATAATGAAGTGAAGTACTTCTTGGAACAGGCCGTAGAAGCTTCCAAACTTGTAGCAGATAAATACAAAGGGAATTTGACGGAGAATACCGGTGTGTTGCAACAATCAGCTGATGACCCGTCAAATCCTTACTTTGATATGTTTGCACAAGAAGACCTTTCGGATGTGAAGGAAGTACTGTTGTGGCGCCAGTATGCCCGCGGACTCTCTACTCATAACATCAATGCCGCTGCCGGACGTGGTAATTACCGTATCGGTCTGACCCGTGGATTCGTACAGAATTTCCTGATGAAGGATGGTACTCCGGTTTATGCTCACGGTTCTTATGCGGATGGTGACGGCTATTATATGGGCGACAAGACGGTTGCTGATGTACGTGTAAACCGTGACCCGCGTCTCAGTATCTTCCTGAAAGAACCGGGACAGAAGAACATCCTTTTTGAAGTTGATAATAATGAAGGTACGGAGGTTGTGATGGAAGAGCCCTATCCGGCCATTACGAGTGGTGACGGTGAGCGTGGCTATGCTACCGGCTATGCATTGCGCAAGGGTGGTTCATTCAACCGTAAGTATTATGCCAATGGCGGTGGTTATACGGCAGCTGTATGTTTCCGTGCAGCTGAGGCTCTGCTGAATTATATGGAAGCAAGTTATCTGCTCAATGGAACGCTGGATGCTACGGCTCGTGAATATTGGACTGTACTTCGTCAACGTGCCGGCATCAGTACTGATTTTGACAAGACTATCGCTGCAACGGACATGAGCAAGGAGGCTGAAAATGATTGGGGAGCCTATACGGGTGGAAGTGTCATCTCTGACAAGACTCTGTATAATATCCGTCGTGAACGTCGTTGCGAGTTCCTGGCTGAAGGTCTTCGCTACATGGACTTGTGCCGTTGGCGTTCTATGGACCAACTGATGACTGCTCCCAGCCATCTGGAAGGTATGCATTTGTGGAATACTCCGATGGAGGACTGGTATTTGGATGATAATGGAAAATCCATTTTGGTTGCTGACGGGACAGACAAAGCTAATGTCTCATCGAAAGACAAGAGTGAGTATCTCCGTCCGTTCGAGAGAAGCAGCAACCAGTCTGCCTATAACGGCTGTACTTGGAAGATGGCACACTATTTGAATCCTATCATGATCAAGCAGTTCCAGTTGACAGCCACTTCGGGAGCGGATGTATCGACTTCCATTCTTTACCAGAATCCTTATTGGCCGGTGGTAGCTGACCAGCCGGCTGAGAAATAAAGGCATTTTTCAATAGGTATTTGATTTAGGGGGTAGGATACACTTTCTGGTGAGAAGGCGTCCTGCTCCCTTCTTTATAAATAGAAACAAGACAGAGTATGACTAATTTTAATTTCAAGTTTTTAGGGGCATGGTTGGTTATCGTAGCGTCAATCACCGGTCTGCAGGCACAAAATGATTCCACCTTAAAGGGAAAGGACGAAATGGTTCCGGCCGGAGTGTGGAACGATGTAAACGGGGAGTATATTAATGCACACGGTGGTGGTATGTCTTTTTCTGATTTAGCTAGACGCTTTTTCTTTTTATAACCGACATCAGTAGACGGTTCTTG
>ERZ791680.1478-NODE-1478-length-14704-cov-2.100280_pt1 | contig 14704 bp, 20 predicted proteins | sample MGYA00510051_ERZ791680 | MGnify/ENA primary metagenome ERZ791680 (study PRJEB30046, sample SAMN00715238) | human gut metagenome | study: EMG produced TPA metagenomics assembly of the A metagenome-wide association study of gut microbiota in type 2...
ACAACCCCAGGTCCCTGGGCGAATAAGAAAACTAGATAGCAAATTTTACGTATCATCCCACTCTTCTTCCTCTAGACGAATCAGCCAAGCGTGATCTCAAAAACAAGCTTTCTATTAGATCTATATCAAGTTTTAGACAGGATTTTTTTAAATGAAGTCTGCCTCTGCAATAGCTTCTTTAACCACTTCCAATGGGAGATGGACCAGTTCTACCTCTTTTTCACGGTAGAGGTATTCGGCATATTCATCGATGCGGTATTGATGGATGTATACCACCCGCTTGCAACCGACTTGAAGCAACTGCTTAGTACAATTGAGACAAGGAAAATGCGTGACATAAGCTGTGAAGCCTTTGGGAATTCCTCTTTCAGCTCCTTGCAAAATAGCATTGACTTCCGCATGAATCGTCCGGACACAATGTCCCTCGACCATGAGGCAGCCATCCTCTAAACAGTGATCTGTCCCAGAAACGGATCCATTATAACCTGTTGCAATGACCTTATTATCCTTAACCAGAACAGCACCTACTTTCGCCCGATTACATGTCGCCCGATTCGAAATCAGTAAGGCCTGTGCTGCAAAATATTCATCCCATGCTAGTCGATTGTGTGTCACCTTTGTATCCTCCATCTCTCCTCATATCGGTTACGATTATTTTCATTATAGCATGAAATCAGCAAGAAAAAAAGACTGAGGAAAACTCCTCAGCCTTATAAATATTATTTACCAAGTTTTGCTTTAGCTGCATCTGCAAGAGCTGTGAAAGCTGCTGCATCGTTAACTGCCAAATCAGCAAGCATTTTACGGTTAACTTCGATTTCAGCCAATTTCAAACCATGCATCAATTGTGAGTATGACAAACCGTTCAAACGAGCTGCCGCATTGATACGTGTGATCCAAAGTTTACGGAAATCACGTTTCTTTTGACGACGGTCACGATATGCATAGTAGTAAGAGTTCATTACTTGTTCTTTTGCAGTACGGAACAAGATGTGTTTTGCACCATAGTAACCTTTAGCAAGTTTCAATACACGTTTACGACGTTTGCGTGATACAACGCCACCTTTAACACGAGCCATTTATATATTCCTCCGAATTAATTCTAGTTTAGTTAATTTGTAATGCTTGTAGTGAATTAACGCATTTGTGAAAGCATTGATTTGATACGTTTAAAGTCACCTGAATGTACCATTGACGCTTTACGAAGGTGACGACGTTGTTTTTTAGTTTTACCGTGGAAACGGTGAGATGTGAAGGCACGGAAGCGTTTCAATCCACCTGAACCTGTACGTTTGAAACGTTTAGCTGATGCGCGGTGTGTTTTTTGTTTTGGCATTTTAAAATTCTCCTCTTAAAATAGTGTTAGTTTGACAATTATTTTTTGTCAGGAATTGGTGCAAGTTGCATGAACATTTGACGTCCATCCATCTTCGCTCTTTGCTCAATAATCGCAATATCTTGCGTTTTTTCAGCAAATTCCGCCAAGACCTTAGCTCCGATTTCTTTGTGAGTAATCATACGACCTTTGAATCGGATAGAAACTTTAACCTTGTTTCCTTTTTCAAGGAACTTACGGCCGTTACGAAGTTTAGTTTCAAAGTCACCTTTATCAATAACTGGACTCAAACGAACTTCCTTAACGGTAACAACGCTTTGTTTCTTACGTTGTTCTTTTTGTTTCTTTTGATACTCAAATTTGAACTTACCATAGTCCATAATCTTAGCAACAGGTGGCGTAGCTTGTGGTTGGATGAGAACCAAGTCAACATTTGCATCATCTGCAATAGCTTGCGCTTCTGACAATGGTTTAATTCCCAATTGTTCACCATCAAGACCAACAAGACGAACTTCGCGAACGCGAATTTCATCGTTAATGAATAGATCTTTCTTAGCTATGATCTTCACCTCTTTATTTTTTTAGAGAAAAACAAAGCGGACTTGATATACAAGCCCGCACACATAATATCCCTAAAGGGATTTGACATGTTGGGCCAGACAACCTAAGTCGCAAGGCGAGAAGTTCTCACTTCTGCTTTTCTCATTGTTAATAGTATAACAAGTGAGTCATCCTTTGTCAATAATTTTTTTTGCTTTTTCTTGAATAAATTCCACAACACCATCAATAGATACACCTGTAGTGTCAAAAGTGATGGCATCTTCCGCTGGTTTAAGAGGTGACACCTTACGATGGCTATCTTTATAGTCACGTTCAGCAATTTCTTTTTTTAGAGTCTCAAGATCAGCAGGAATTCCTTTTTCGATATTTTCCTTATAACGACGTTCTGCACGTTCATCAACTGAAGCAATCAAGAAAATTTTGAGTTCTGCATCAGGCAAAACCACAGTACCAATATCACGTCCATCCATGATAATAGCACCATCTTGAGCAATACGTTGTTGTTGCGCAACCAGTTCTTGGCGCACCTCAGGAATAGCTGCTACCCAAGAAACATTATTTGTGACCTGGTTATCACGAATGGGGTGTGTAATATCAACATCACCAACATAAACTTGCTGACTACCATCTGCTGCTTTTCCGAATGAAATCGGATGTTGAGATAGTTGCTCCAAAATTTCGGGTACATTTTCCTCAGTCAAACCATTCTGCAAGGCCAAATAGGTTGCAGATCGATACATAGCACCTGTATCAAGATAAGTATAGCCAAGATTTTTTGCAATAATCTTGGCTACTGTACTTTTTCCACTTGACGCAGGACCATCAATAGCAATTCTAATATCTTTCATGATGTTCCTTTGCTTTTAAATTATTGAACGTTAACGACATCACCTGGGTTAGCATACCAGTAACCATTTGTCATGTGATCAGGGTTAAGACGTTCCAATTCATCTACAGAAATACCTGCACGTGCGGCGATTGAACCAGCACCTTCACCAGATTGAACAACAATTGATGAACCATCTGCTGCTGCCGTAGCGCTTGATGGTGTTGTCTCAGCTGACTCAGTTGCATCTTCTTTTACTACATGTTTAGAAGAGCTTGATGCTTTAGTTGAAGATGATTTCTCTTTTGAAGATTTTTCTGTATTAGATTTCTCACTTTCCTCATCTTTGTTTGAGTCTTTCTCGCTAGATGAAGATTTAACAACTTTGCTAGTTGATGATGAGTAGAATCCAGATGATTCCTTAGATTCCGCAGTTTTGTTTCCACCGACATTTGAAGTATAGAAAACAAAGAACAAAATACATACAACAATAACAAAGAATAATCCAAGCAAGACTGTCAAGAATGATGAATTAATGAAGCCGCCACCTTTTTCGGGTTTTTCATCAGAAGGAGTTACATCCTCTTCTTCTTCATAATCCTCAAACTCATCTTCATCATCTAGAAAATCAGCGTCAACTACTTCTTCCAACTCTTCGTCAGAAACCTTATCTTCCCATGGTTTTTTACTCATGATATTCTCCTTGTAAAAACAATAAATCTATTTTAAAATAATACTATGAAAGTATCATTAATTCCAGAAAAATGTATCGCTTGTGGTTTGTGCCAAACCTACTCTCCTGTCTTCGATTATGATGACGAAGGTATTGTTAGGTTCAGAGATAGCGACCAACTCAATCAAATTATTGAAAACACCCCTGAGACTTTGACTGCTGTCAAGTCTTGTCCCACTAAAGCCCTTATTTGCGAAGTTTAAGCTTGAGGGCTTTTTTTGATTCCTCATAAAAGGCAAAGTAATCAAAGTTAGTCATATGATCCAATAGCTCTACCTCACCTTTGAAATCAGGGTGAAGCGCTAAAGCATCTAAGAAATATTTCTTTGGCCACTTTCTCATATAAAACTGACGTTTTTTACCATTTTTAAAAATAAGGCTCAAGCCAGTTTTAATAACTTCGACTTTTTCAATATCACTAATTTTCACTTTGCGTGGTTTAAAAATATTGAAAGAAACAATACGTAGAATCCCATGATCTTCAATAATAAAGTAACGATGGAATCCTAGACCAAATAAAGCAACAAAAATAGTGAAAAGCATCAAAATATGTGAGGGCACCGAGTACAACTCGAACAAAAGGGCCGCCGCAATAAAGATTGGCGTGATGGCTAAAGACCAGTAGATGATTAGCCAAGATAATTCGGGTTGCCAATGGTAACGATACTTGCCGAAAATTTTAATCATCTCAGCACCTCCATTACTTCTAATTTTACCATAAAATCAGTATTTAGCAAGCTCAATTAAGGTTTACTGACAATTCCAAGAATAACATCTACGGCTTTTTCCATTGTCTGCAAGGAAACAAACTCATATCGACCATGCATATTTTCGCCCCCAGCAAAAAGGTTTGGAGTTGGAATACCCATAAATGAAATCTTTGAACCATCTGTTCCACCACGAATGGGTTCAATAACTGGCGTAATATCCAATTCCTCCATAACTCCTTTAGCCAACTCAACAGGCGTCATATCTTTTTCAATAACCTGACGCATATTATAGTATTGATCTTTGAGTACCAAATCAACTCGTGTCTGACCATAAGTTTTATTCATTTCATCGGCAATCTTTTGGAAGGCTGCTTTACGATTTTCAAAAGACTCTGTTTCAAAATCACGGATGATATAAGATGCTTTTGCTTCTTCGACAGTACCTGTCATGGTTTGAAGATGGTTGAAACCTTGATAGCCATCTGTCAACTCAGGGCGTTCTTCTGCTGGTAACTGATTATGAAAATCAATTGCCAACTGCAAGGCATTAACCATTTGGTCTTTTGCTGTTCCAGGGTGAACATTACGTCCATGGAAGGTAAGTTCTGCTCCCGCAGCAGAGAAGGTTTCATACTGTAATTCACCCAATGGGCCACCATCAACTGTGTAGGCAAAATCAACATCAAAATCATCGACATCAAATTTATCTGCGCCAATTCCAATTTCTTCATCGGGACCAAAGCCTACACGAATCTCACAATGTCTGATTTCAGGATGAGCCTTCAAATAAGCCAAGGCTGTCATGATTTCTGCAATGCCAGACTTATCATCAGCTCCAAGAAGAGTGGTGCCATCTGTCGTAATAAGTGTCTGACCGACATAATTCTTGAGATTTGGAAAATCAGCTGGGTCTAGGTTATAACCTGAACTTCCAAGGGGAATAATACCTCCATCATAAGAGTCAATGACTTGAGGTGACACACCTTCTGCATTAAAATCAGCAGTATCCATATGTGAGATGAAACCAATCTTACGTGTTAATTGGTCATCGTTAGCCGGAAGGGTTGCCACTAGGTAACCATTACTTTCCAAATAATGGATGTTACTTAAACCTAGTTCTTCTAATTCTGGTTTTAGAACCTTCAAGGCAAAATCTACCTGGCTTTGTGTTGTTGGTGTTCTTGTCGCATTTTCGTCACTACGTGTATTGATTTTAACGTAACGTAAAAAACGCTCTAAGAGTAAATCGTAGCCCATAAGCACTCCTTTAGTTGTATTTAGTATTTACCTCAATTATAGCATAAAAACCCATCATATTGATGGGTTAACCGTATAACTTAAATTTTAGCTTCTTTTTCGTAGTAAGACTTAATCCCTGCCACAATTGCGTTAGCTAAAGTCTCTTGATAAGCAGAGGTATTCAAACGGGCTGCTTCTTGAGGATTTGACAAGAAACCTAGTTCAAGAAGGACTGCTGGCGCTGTCGTTTCACGCAAGACCGCAAAGGTTTGACGTTTCACGCCTTGATTCTGAGCACCAGTCGCATTAATCAAGCTAGACTGGATGGCATTGGCCAAGGTATCACTCATGCTCAAACGAGTCGGATTAGCATGATAGGTCGCATTAATACGTGATGGGTATTCTGCATAAGGTTGGTAATAATAAGTCTCAATACCCTGTGCTGCAGAACTTCCTGAAGCATTGATGTGAATACTTACGAAGATATCTGATTCAGAAGCATTAGCTGCACGTGAACGATCCGTCAAGTCGACATAGGTATCACTTGTGCGTGTGGTTACAACTTGATAACCTTCTGCTTCTAGTTTAGCTTTCACACGGCTTTGGATAGCCAAGGTCAAGCTCTTTTCAGAGATACCAAAGTACGAAGCTCCTGGATCATAGCCACCATGCCCAGCATCGAGATAGACAACCTTATTTAAAACATCGTAATTTCCTCTTGATGCCGAACCGATTTTCTTAGGTGCTACCACATCAGCTGAAGTTGCCCCAAAGCCGATATTCTTACCTGAAGCATCAACAATATAGCCATGAACGATGTACTTGCCTGAATTCCACTTGTGCTGGCTAGCTTAAATAGTCACCTTATAGGAACCGTCATCCTGTTTTGTGGCATTATGCCAAACAAGATCATCCTGACCATTTTGCTCAGACCAAACAGGTATTACCACACCTGAAATACCGCTTGGATTCGTCAGATTGGTGATAAGAACATCAAAAGTTCCACGATTTTTATCATTATTGGCAATAGTTAATGTTCCTTGAGTTTTAGTGATATCAAATGTCACTTGTTTGCCACCTAGGCCAATGAATTTACCATCATTGTCAACCAAATAGACATGAGAGTTATAGAGACCACTATCTCCCTTATGGTTGCTTGAACGAACAGTTACCTTATAGTCTCCATTAGCTTGCTTAGCTGCCTTGTACCAGATGATATCATCTTGACCGTTCTTTTCTGACCAGGTTGGAACTAGGACTTCTTTGAAGCCACGCGGCGCAATAAAGTTTGAGATAACAAGATCATAGCTACCAGTAGCATTGTTGAGAGCAGTGATAGCAAGGTCAGCTTTGAGATATTGACTCTCTACTCCTTCATTTTCTACGGTAGAAATGGAATTATTACACATTGCATCCCATTCATAAAGTTTATAGGCTTCGATCAAAGAGATAAGTTTTCCAGCGTAACTTGGATCTGTCGCATATCCTGCATTCTTCAGTTCCTGAGCCGCAATGCGATAATCTGTTTCATTCACAACTTTTCGGTAATTGTTTTTTCGCCACTCGGTACTCGTGAAAAATTTTGCATGGTCTACTACGCTATCATTCCATGAGGTATATTTTCGAAAAGCTGCATTGATCTTAATATAGTCACCATTAACATATTCCTGGGTAGGCACAGTCACGATTTCTCCATTCCAGTCTTCTGAATCTTTAATGCCAAAAAGATTATTGTTGGGAGCCTTAGCAAGTTCAGAGCTTCCCCAACCACTTTCTAGGATAGCTTGCGCTGCCGTAATAGAGGGAAGGACTCCTTCCTTGGCTCCATCCATAGCTCCTTGCTTAATGGCACTAAGAAAATGACTTTGATTTTGATTAATTTCGCTAAGATCATCTGCCTCTTGATAAGAGCTTGTGGTCACAGAACTATTGGTTAAGACAGCTATTTTTGAAGAATCTGCCAGACTTGATTGCTTCTCCTCTAATACCTTTTCACTTTGTAGATTCATTTGACTCGTTGAATTATCGTGTACTCCTACTTCAGAATAACTCGCCTCGTGATTCTCTGTACTTTCTTTCAAAGTTGAAGATGTGTCAGTTGGTGATAACATTTCATCTGCTTTCGCCGAGTGACCAGACATGCCTAAAAATAAGATTGCTAGCATAACACCGCACAGTCCATAAGCTTTGCTTTTCTTAAATCCAAAATGAAATCCTAATTGCATCTTAATTTCCTTTTCTACTTACAATTTCTGCTAATTCATTTTAAGACGATGAAACTATCAGCATCATAAAGTCTTAAAATAAACCTTCACCAATTTATTCGCAAAAAAAGCTAGAAACTTGTCAAAAGTTCCTAGCTTTTTTAGTAGTATTGAAATATTAATCGACATCAACGAAACCAAAACGTGATAGAGGATACAATCTGAAAGAGATAACACCCTTAATTTGGTCCTTTTCAATAAGACCAAACTTACGACTATCATCTGTATTACGACGGTTATCGTTCAACACAAGGTATTGACCTTTTTCAATCTTAGTTTGTTTATTATCTGTCAATGTTGCAATGGAAAAATCATCAGTGAAGAAGTTTCCAGGTGAAACTGTCGCCAAATAAGCTGATTTATCCTTGCTAATATAGGCTTCGTCAACTGACTTATCATTGACATAAAGGAAATCATCCATAGCTGTCACGCTCTTGCCTTCATCAGCAATAACACGACCAATATATTCCTTGCCATTAACTGTATAAAGAATAAAATCTTTTTTCTGAGGTTCAACATTTTTATTGAAAGTAACATAATCACCAGCATGAATATAGTCATTCGCCTGACCTTCAGTCACACGGTGTGTTGAAAAGACAAATGCTCTTAACAACAAAATCACTACAATGGCAAGAACTGCTATGATAATATTTCGAATTAAATCTCTCTTAACCATACTTACTCCTTATGGGTTCTAATAAAATCATAACATAAATAGAGAAATAAAAAAAGAGGGAGTGAACAAGCTCAATGTATCTCTCCCTCTCTTTAAACCAAGGATTAAAGCCTTTCGCAGCTTAATAATCCTCAAGAAATGTTTGCATATTGACATCATCTGGAACTAAGGCAAGGTATTTTTCTGCTGTTGCACGTGCCTGATCTCTGTAACCAAATTCCCTCAGGATATATGCATAATCATGGAGGAATTCAGGATTTTCAGATAAATCTGTAGCCAAATCTTGATAGATTTGAAAAGCTTCTTCTTCATCATCAAGTGCTTGGTGGGCCTTGGCAATGTTCCAACGAGCCAAAACAGAATCAACTTCGTAATCGGCTAAAGCTACCAGATCCTCGTAACGTTCTTCTTCTAAATAGAGAGTACTTAAACGTAGAACAATCTCATCTTGGTCCTCAGCGAGTGGTAAGGCTTGCTTCAGATAAGATTCAGCAGATTGAGTGTCATGCAACTCGTAGGATAACTGTGATGCTAACAAAAGTAATTGAACATCAAAAGCATTTTTTGAAATCCCTTGTTGTGCCATACGTAATGCTTCTTCAGTTTTATGTTCTGCATGTAAGGACAAGGCGTAAAAATACTCATAACCCTCGAAGTCAGCAGACATGGTTTCTATCTGCTTAAAGTAAAAATTAGCTTTTTGATACTCTTCTTGATCATAGAGCAAAGTGGCTAACTCAAAAGCAATGGTATCATCGTATTCAATTTCAATAGCTTTTTCCAAAAATTCACGAGCAGCTTCAAACTTACCTAGACTGGCATAAGCCTTACCAATGCGTTCATAAGTAGAAACGCCAGTCATTGCCAGGAGGTCACGATTATCCAATTTAGCATAGTATTGAATAGCTTGTTCAAAATTTCCAAGTTCAAATTCCATTTCAGCCAAACCAAAAATAATCAATGAGTCATCTGATAGTTGACTTGCCTCCAACAACTTATCACGTGCCACATCAGTTAAGCCCTCCATTTGATAGAGGTCTGCCTTTACAATTAAAGCAGACAAATAGTCGTCAGAGTCTTCAGGTATGGCATCCAAATAGAGAAAAGCCTCTTCAATATCACCATCTTCGGCTGCAATTTGTGCTAGATTGACATTAACCTCTGGAAAATCAAAACGAACTTTTTCGTAAATTTCCTGTGCCTGTGGTAAGAAACCAATAGACTCTAGGTATTGGCCCAACTCAACAAGAACCTCTTCTGGGTCTTCTCGTAAAGCTTTTTTAAAATATTTGTCTGCGTGGTCTAAATCTTGGTTTCCAATAGAGGCAACCATTTTTTCACTATTTAACATCGTCTTTTTGTCCTTCATTTTCTAAATCATCTTGATAAAGATTACTTACAGAACGGTACCAATCAAAAATCTCTCTAACAACAACCTTGACAGAAGCATAAATTGGAATCCCCAATAAGACGCCCCAAACACCGTACAGAGAGCCTGCTGTCAAGAGAATAAACATAATGGTAATCGGGTGAATGCTTAGTTTATTTCCCAAAACAAGTGGAGAAACAAAACGTCCTTCAATAGTTTGCTCAATGACAAAAATGATGAGGACCTTGATCAGCATAGCAGGTCCTTGCACCAGCCCCATGATTACAACTGGTACCATAGCAAGAAAACTTCCTAGATAAGGAACCATGTTTAGAAAACCCTGCCATAATACCAAAAGTCATACCATATCGAAGACCTACAATCTTAAACATAATACAGAACATAATGGCAACGACAATAGCGACTGTAACCTGGCCTTGAACATACCCTTCGAGCTGACTATTAATATCTGAAAGCATACGAACAGTTGTTTCACGAAAGCGAGTTGGTAAGGCTGAGACAAAGCTATGTTTCATCTTTTGGCTATCTCTTAAAAGGTAGAAGAGAATGAAAGGTGCCAAAATAATAGCTACTGTCACCCTTGCTACTGTGCTTGCAAAAGTCCCAACCCATGTCAAAGCCGATGAAGAAAAGTTCTCAGCATAGTTGACCATTCTCGCTGAGAAATCACTAAGCATGGACTCTAGATCACCGTGGAAATTGGAAAGAATAGGAAGATTAATCCAACGTTCCGTCTCACTATTGGCACGTGCAATATATGATGGTGCATTTCTTATTAGGATCAAAATTTGATTCTGCAGGCTAGGGATGGCTGTTGAAATCCCCCAAACCAAGAGCAAACCAAGGATAGCGTAGATGACCAAGATAGACATGGTTCGGTTTAGTCCAGTTCTTTCTACAAGTAGTACCAAAGGTTTTATTAAGTAATAAAGGAGCATGGAAATAACCAGTGGCAACATAATAATGGTCATAAACTGAATGACGGGTGAAAAAATAGGACTTATCTTTGTGAAAATCAAAACCGTCAATCCAATCAAAAGTAAGATGAAGAAGGCTACAACCGCCTGATTATTCAATATCCACTTAAAAAACCATGTTTCTGAAAAATGTTCTATCTTATTGCGCTTCATACTTCCTCCCTATTTATCATAAAAGGTTACAGTCTTGTCTACTAAGTTTTGGTTATGATCATAGACAAATTTTGCAGAGAAGAAAGGCTTATCTTCAAGAATCCACTTGAAGATCTCGTAGTCACCTTCCCAAGTTGGTTTAGATAAGACCTCATCATATGGTACCCATTCAAGCGTTCCTTCACGAGACTCCTCATCTGAGATGAGTTCTCCTTCAAAACCAGTTACCTTAAAGACATAAGTGTACCAATCATGACCGGGGGTAAATTCTGGAAAGGTAATCATACCTTTAAAATCCATCTCAGTCACTGTAAAATGTGTTTCCTCGAGAATTTCACGACGAGCACATTCATCTGGTGTCTCTCCAGCTTCTAGTTTTCCCCCGACAGAAATCCACTTTCCTTCATGAACATCATTAGGCTTTTTATTACGATGTAGGAGCAAAAGCTCCTTTCCATTGTCAATATAACAAATGGTAGCTAACTTTGTCATAATGCATCTCTTTTCCAATGTTTTTTAAATATTATACCAAATATGGGATTGGATTTGGGCTTTGAGCATAACCATTTTCAGATAAAGCTGAAATCTCTTCTTCTGAATCTCTGGACAAACAAAAAGAGAACCAAAATAGTTCTCCTTTAATCTCTTAGTATTTCAAATAACGACGCATTGCCATACGTGACCCAATCGAACCGATAATAATACCGACTGCGAAAAGGGTTCCGATAACCGCATAGACAAACCAGTCTGCGTCATACATAGAAATACCACCTTTAACAAAATCAGGGTTTAAGGTTGAGTAAACCATGTGGTACAACAGATAAATGAGCCCAGAAGGAATGATGGCACCAAGTGCTCCAATCCAAGCACCTTCCATCAAGTAGGGACGACGAATGTATGAATTCTTAGCACCTACCAAACGCATGATTTGAATTTCAGTCGCACGTGACATAATGGTAATACGGATAGTATTTGAAATCAATAGGACAGCCACAATAGTTAAGAGTGCTGTGGCAATGATTCCCCAAAATTGAACACGTTTCATAGTGGACATCAGAATTTCAGTATCTGAGCCACCAAAGTTAGCATTATCAACACCCTGAATAGCTTTTGCTTCCTTGGCAACTCGACTGACATCATCTGGTGATTTCGTTTGGACGATGTAAACATCTGAAAGAGGGTTGGCATCTCCAGTAGCTGTCTCGAAACTTGAACCCATTGTTTCAATCAGTTGTTTCTTTTGTTCTTCTTTACTAGAGAAAGTAACCTTATCTACACCTTTGATTTTGGTCAAAGTATCATAAATCTTATGGTAGTCTTTATTAGCAACAATCTGTCCAGAAAGTTCCTTGACTGTTTTCGAGGCATCTGATGAATCTGGATCCAAGTAGACATTGACCTGAATATTCTTTTCAATATCTGAAGCCAATTTCTGCGTATTTAAAATAACAGAGCCAAAGACACCTAAAAGTGAAAGAACAATCATTACCGAAAATACTGCCGTAAGCGTCGACAATAAATTACGTTTGAGATTCTTAATCGATTCTCCTAAATGGCGGAAAAAGCGTCTAATCATGGTAACCGTACTCTCCTTCCTCTTCATCACGAACAATACGTCCTTCTTCAATCGCTACGACACGATGACGAAGGTTATTAACGATAGTTGAGTTATGGGTTGCCATTATAATGGTAGTCCCTTGCAAGTTAATACGTTCAAGGACTTGCATAATTTCCCATGAAATCTCTGGGTCCAAGTTCCCTGTTGGTTCATCCGCAATCAACACTTTTGGATTATTGACAATAGCACGCGCAATAGCGACACGTTGTTGCTCACCACCAGACAATTGATTTGGGAATGAACGCATCTTGTGTTTTAGACCAACCAACTCGAGAACCTCTGTCACCCGTTTCTTGATATGACGAGGTTTCTCACCAATAACTTCCATGGCATATGCAACGTTTTCAAAAGCTGTTTTCTTTGGAAGGAGTTTATAATCCTGGAAAACAACTCCAATAGAACGTCTCAAGAGTGGAACATCTTTCTTACGAAGTCGAGTTAAATCAAACTCTCCAATCTTCATAGAACCACTCGTTAATTTTTCTTCTTGGTAGAACAAGCGAATTAAACTTGATTTACCAGCACCAGAAGGGCCGACTAAGTAAACAAACTCCCCTGAGTTGACAGATAAATCAATATGTCTTAGAGCTGTTGTTGACTTATCATACTTCTTAGTAACATCTTTTAATTCAATAAGAGCCATAATGTCAGTATTCAACTACTAAAATAGCTGAAGCCTTCCTTTCATTGAGATAGAGTATCTAAATACTTAAAAAAAGTATATCGTTACTATTCTTCCACTTGAGGTAGGCATCGATGAAGCCTTCAATATCCCCATCCATTACCTTATCAACCTGGGCAACTTCATAACCTGTACGGTGATCTTTAACCATGGTATATGGCGTGAAAACGTATGAGCGAATTTGGCTTCCCCAAGTGATTTCTTTCTTATCACCTTTCAAAGCATTCACTTCTTCTGCTTTCTTTTCTTGCTCCATTTGATAGAGCTTAGCTTGAAGCATCTTCATCGCACGGTCGCGGTTTCCGTATTGTGTACGGTCGACCGTTGAAGCTACAACAATACCTGTTGGAATGTGGGTCAAACGCACACCGGTAGAAACCTTGTTGACGTTCTGACCACCTGCACCACCTGAGCGGAATGTATCCATCTTGATATCATCGTCACGAATCTCAACTTCAATGGTATCATCCAATTCAGGCATGACTTCCACTGATGTAAATGAGGTATGACGACGTTTGGCAGAGTCAAATGGTGAAATACGAACCAAACGGTGGACACCCATTTCTGACTTGAGGAAACCATAAGCATTAGGTCCTTCAAAAGCAAGGGTTACAGATTTGATTCCAGCCTCATCACCCGCCTGATAATCCAAAGTTTCGACCTTGAAACCTTTGGCATTTCCATAACGTTGGTACATACGGAGCAACATATCAGCCCAGTCTTGAGCTTCTGTCCCACCAGAGCCTGGGTGAATTTCCAGGATAGCATTGTTATGGTCATATGGTTCAGACAAGAGCAATGTCATCTCGTAACTTGTCATAATCTTATCAAGTTTTTCGAGTGTTTCTTCGAGTTCCTCTTGAATGCTATCATCTTCTTCCAACATTTCTAAATAAAGCTCTGTCTCGTCAGAGAGTTCTTGCATATTGTTGAAAGTTTCGTATTTCATTTTGAGCTCATTTAACTCTTGTGAGGTCTTTTGAGCTGCAATATTATCATTCCAAAAATCTGGCTCAGTCATTCGGTTTTCGAGGAGCGCAATGTCCTCTTCCAAACGATCTAAGTCAAAGAGACCTCCCGAAGCTCACGAGCTTCTCTTGATTTTCAGAGATTTTTTGGCGAATTTCTGCCACTTCCATGGATAGGTTTCCTCCATTTTATAGTATTATGCTTAATTCTAGCATAAATCACTTAAATTTGCCATTTTGCACACACAAGCTCCCACTCAGCTTGGGATTCTTCATCCTTAGGTGACAGTTCCCTCATGTAATCCAACATAGCCTCATCGGGTTTCTTAACAATCTCACCGAGAGCCCAAATGGCAGTCGCCGTATGGATGGGATTATTATTCTTATCAATTATCTCCATCAGTTTGACAATAGCATTGCGATCATGTAGATTAGCCAAGGCAATAATAGCATTACGTTGAAGAATATTCTTCCCGCGCCATGAACCGGCAATCATCCCAAATTTCTCCTTGAAAGATTTGTTGGTCAGCTCAAGAAAAGGAAGTAATTCGGGCATGGCAAGCTCAGGATC
>ERZ791680.1492-NODE-1492-length-14552-cov-4.458785_pt1 | contig 14552 bp, 10 predicted proteins | sample MGYA00510051_ERZ791680 | MGnify/ENA primary metagenome ERZ791680 (study PRJEB30046, sample SAMN00715238) | human gut metagenome | study: EMG produced TPA metagenomics assembly of the A metagenome-wide association study of gut microbiota in type 2...
ACGACGCCCTCTCACGGCGTAAACCCGGGTTCGATTCCCGGTCAGGTCATGAAAACAAGCAGACAAAACTGCTTGTTTTTTATTTTTTCGGACTCCAAACTATTGTAAAATTAAGTAAATACATTTTCAAATTACATTTTTTTCAAAAAATACTGGACAAACAAAAAACTTTATGGTATTATAAACAAGCTGTCGCTGAGATATACAGACAAGGCCTGATGGTCAAGCGGCTAAGACGACGCCCTCTCACGGCGTAAACCCGGGTTCGATTCCCGGTCAGGTCATGAAAACAAGCAGACAAAACTGCTTGTTTTTTATTTTTTCGGACTCCAAACTATTGTAAAATTAAGTAAATACATTTTCAAATTACATTTTTTTCAAAAAATACTGGACAAACAAAAAACTTTATGGTATTATAAACAAGCTGTCGCTGAGATATACAGACAAGGCCTGATGGTCAAGCGGCTAAGACGACGCCCTCTCACGGCGTAAACCCGGGTTCGATTCCCGGTCAGGTCATGAAAAAAGCAAGCAGATGAAACTGCTTGCTTTTTTGTTGTTCTATTCTTCACCGTTTCTTGCGCATTATTTTATTTCCATGCGCGTCCTTGTTTCTGCATCAATCAGGCTGCGCAGGGCTTCCAGCCGTTCATCCTGCTCAAAGTATTCCTTTCCGTATTCCAGATTAAATCCATAGTCAAACCCGGCAGGATTTCTTCCCTGGCTGTGCTGGATAATGGTTTCCGCCTTATCCAGGGCTTTTACAAATCTGGCTTCCGGGGTAATGCCCTGACTGTATTCCTCCCACAGCCCGGACACCTCCCCTTCCTCTCCTTTTGGCAAAAAACCGCATATCCGCTGTACATCTTCCCTTTCCTGGTTCAGTTTATCACCGGCATCCGGCCGCAATGCTGCCGATATGTCTCCGCTGTACCGTTCCCCCAGGTCGTGAACAAGGCACATCATCAGTACTTTCTCCCTGTCCAGTTCCGGAAATTCCCTGCACATCACCCCGGCAAACAGAGCCAGGCGCCAGGAGTGCTCCGCAGTGCTCTCCTGCCGTCCCTCAGCAGTCCAGGCAGTGCGCAGAGTGGACTTAAGGCCCTCAGCCTCCTTTATGAAATCTGTGTATGCTTCCACTTCACTCCCCTTGTTACTGCCAATCCTCATAATATCCTCTCGTTCCTATCCCTAATACAGATTTTTTACCTTAAATTCCTTTTCCAGTTCCCTTCTCTGGTCCTTCTTGGCAATGTCTGCCCGCTTGTCGTAGAGCTTCTTACCACGGGCCAGACCCACCTCTACCTTCACCAGACTGCCTTTAAAATAAACCTGGAGAGGCACCAGGGTATAGCCCTTCTCCGCAATCTTGCCGTTCAGCTTCATGATTTCGTATTTATGCAGCAAAAGCCTTCTGACACGCAGAGGATCTTTATTGAATATATTTCCCTTCTCATAGGGGCTGATGTGCATACCGCACACATACACCTCACCTCTGTCAATCTTCACAAAGGCTTCCTTAACGCTGCATTTTCCCATGCGAATGGATTTTACCTCCGTGCCAAAGAGCTCGATGCCCGCCTCGTATTTCTCATCAATAAAATAATCATGGTATGCCTTCTTATTGTTCGCAACCAGTTTAATACTTTCCTTCCCCATGGTGTTTCCCTTTCTTTCCAGTCATAATTGCATGTATGACTTACAGCCTTACACGGAAGCTCCCTTACCCGCGCTCCTGTCCCAGTCTCTGGGCAGGATAAAATCCACTGTCCTAAGCAGACGGTCCGTGGACGCCACCTGGACCCGTATGGGCTGGCCCAGCTTAAATGTTTTCCTGGTCATCTCTCCCACCAGTTCGTAATGCTGTTCATCAAATATATAATAATCATCCCTCAGCTCGCTTATGCGGACCAGTCCTTCCACCGTGTTGGGAAGCTCCACATACAGCCCCCAGTTGGTGACGCCTGATACCACGCCGTCAAACTCCTGCCCGATAAATCTGGACATATACTCGCACTTTTTAAGCTTGTCCGTCTCACGCTCCGCTTCCTCTGCACGGCGCTCCAGAGCCGATGTCTGCATGGCGACCCCAGGCAGTATGGCTTCGTAATGGCCGGCCCTCTTGTCTCCCAGTCCTCCCTTCAGGCTTTCCTTTATGATACGGTGAATCTGGAGGTCCGGATATCTTCGGATGGGCGAAGTAAAATGTGTGTAATACCTGGCAGCCAGGCCAAAATGGCCGGAGCACAGGGTGGTGTACTTTGCCTGTTTCATGGAGCGCAGGGTCAGCCTGGAAAGAAGCACCTCCTCAGGCGTTCCCTCTATCTTATCCAAAAGCTTTTGTAATTCCTTGGGATGAATCTCCCCCTGCTGAAGCCGGATGAAATATCCAAAATTATGGATAAAGGTTCCCAGCTGCTTCATCTTCTCCGGATCCGGATTGTCATGGGTTCTGTAGAGGAAGGGCAGGGATTGCCAGAAGTAATCCTCCGCCACAGTCTCATTGGCTGCCAGCATGAAATCCTCTATGATTTTTGTGGCAGCATTGCGCTCATATGGTTTGATCTCCAGGGGCTTTCCCTGGGCATCCAGGATAATCTTGCTCTCCGGAAAGTCAAAGTCAATGGCTCCCCGTTTCTTCCGCTTTTCCCTGAGTATGTCAGATACCTCTTTCATCAGCATGAACATGGGCACAAACCCCTCATACTCAGCCATGACAGCTTCGTCCCCGTCCGTGACAATGGCATTCACCGCCGTGTATGTCATTCGACGGTCCACATGAATCACTGTCTCCGCGATTTTGTGGTCCAGCACGTTTCCCTGGTCATCCAGTTCCATGATGCAGCTTAAGGCCAGGCGGTCTGTGCCAGCGTTAAGGGAACAGATTCCATTGGACAGCTTATGGGGCAGCATGGGAATCACCCTGTCCACCAGATAAACGCTGGTGCCCCGCTTTAATGCCTCCTTGTCCAACGGACGGCCTTCTTTTACATAATGGCTCACATCCGCAATGTGAACTCCCAGGATATAACCTCCCTGTCCGTTCCTGCACAGGGTTACTGCATCGTCCAGGTCCTTGGCGTCCTCGCCGTCAATGGTGACCGTACGCAGTCCCCGTAAATCCAGGCGGCCGGCCAAATCACCGGTCCAGTCTGCCGGCGATGTCAAATCACCAATGCCGTAAGGTCCGTCCCAGGTTTCCTCATCCCTTGTCATACCAGGCACAGCCACTTCATCCGGACACCCTTCCACCTCGTCCATGACCTCCGGCGGAAACTCCTCCGGCAGTCCATAGGCCCTTACAATGGACAGTATGTCTGTTCCCGGATCATTGACATGGCCCAGAATCTCAGTCACTACACCCTCCGGCTTATGGTTCGCGTCTCCAAACTCCTTAATCCGCGCCACCACCTTATGCCCGGTGACAGCACCCATATCGCAGCCCTGGGGAATGAAAATATCCTTGGAAATCTTCTGGTTATCCGGAATCACAAACCCGAAGCCCTTGCTTTTCTGGTAATACCCAACCACCTCTTTGTTGGCATGTTCCAGCACTTTAAGCACCGAGCCTTCAGCCCTCCGGCCGCCTCCCCGGTCCTGGGATTCCACCACAATCTGGACCCTGTCCCCGTGAAGGGCCGCTCCTGTCCTGTCCTCAGGGATAAACACATCCTGCTCCATGCCTTCCACGGTCACAAAACCAAACCCCTTGGGATGTCCGCAAAATATACCGTTGACAGAAAAAACTTCCGGTTTCCCATATTTTCCCTTCTTGGAAATTCCGATTCTGCCCTCAGATACCAGATAGTCCAATACCTGTGTCAGTTCATCTCTCTGTGATTTGGGAATGCCTAAAAGCATGGCCAGTTCCTTTGCCTTCATGGGCACGTAGGACTTGTCGTTCATCACCCCTTCCAGCATCTTTGCCTTCTGTTCCAATATTTCTTTTTCCATATAACCTCTTTCTTATAAATGTCCTGCCTGTCCGAAAACAGGTCAAAACCCGCCTGAATGAAATAAAACACCCTTATATGAATACAAGGGTGTTTTCGTCACTTATCCTTCTGTTATCTTAATTACCCCATGACCTTAAGCAGCACGTTCAGGGCAATGGTAATGAGCATGAATGCAATGGCTCCATACCTGGTAAAGTGCTCCAGCGCACCTTCCATGGAACGGCCTCTGTTCTTACTCCAGTAACTGTCTGTGGAGATTCCGCCAATTGCGCTCCCCAGTCCGTTGGACTTACCTTCCTGCATCAGGATAACCACTGATATTGCAACACCAAGAATTACATATATGATTGACAAAATAACATGTATTACTGACATCCGCCTACACCTCTCCATTTTCTTATAGTCAAACAAAAATATTTTACCATACTTTGTCCTAAAACACAACCTGTTTTCCTATATTTTTATAGGTAAGACATTGCAGGAGCTTCATTCAGGCATCGCATTTAAACCGCCTGGGAACAAATCATGGAAAGGCTGCCCTCAAAGATAACATCCCCGAATCCGGCAGGCACAATAAAATGCTGTCCCTTTGATACCGGGATGCCGTTTACACTTCCCTCTCCGTCCAGAATACTCACATTGGCAAAGCTGTCCCCATAATTCTCCGTCCAGCAGCCTGTCATGTCTATCTTGTCCACAGTATAGTAAGCGCAGGTCACAAGATGTTCTTTTCTACCGCTGTCCGTCTCCTTCACAACTGCCGGCATTGCATTTTGGTCCTCCTTAAAAGGCGCTTCTATCACATCAATGCTCTCCTTTATATGGAGCTGCCTGGGCTTCCCGCCGGACAGCCTGTCGTAGTCATAAACGCGGTATGTAATATCACTGCTCTGCTGGGTCTCCAACACCAGGGTGCCGCCCTTTATGGCATGGACGCATCCGGGATTAATCTGAAAAAAGTCTCCCTTACTGACAGGAATTTCCCGTATGAAATCCTTCCAGCGTTTTTCCTCTATCATCTGCTTTACTTCATCCTTATTGCCTGCATGGTGCCCAATCACAATGGTGGCATCCGGATCGCAGTCCAGGATATACCAGCATTCTGTCTTGCCCAGAGATCCGTTTTCATGCTCCCCGGCGTAGGCATTATCCGGATGAACCTGTATGCTTAAGTCGTTCCTGGCATCAATAATCTTTACCAGCAATGGAAATTCCTTATGACAGCCTGCCGCAGCCCCAAACCACTCAGGGTGGCTCTCCCACAAGGAGCTTAAGCTCTGTCCTTTCCATGTTCCGCCTGCAATACGGCAATCCCCGTTCTTATGCGCGCTGATAGCCCAGCACTCGCCTGTGCGGCTGCTTGGGATATCGTAACCAAACACATCTTTAAGACGTGTTCCTCCCCAGATGGCCTCCTTAAAAACAGGTTCCATAAATAGTAATTCTCTCATGTCTCTCTCCTTATTTTTCCCCTTTTTGATGCAATCAATGCATCTTCTTACATCATACCCTGCTTTTTCCGGTTGTCAAGATTTAAATGGGACGGGGAAAGGATTTTCCGGACGAATCACCGCCCGGAAGCATCCCCTTTCCCATCTACCGCACTACATCTCCTGCACTGCATCTCCTGCACTGCATCTCCTGCACTGCATCTACCGCACTGCATCTCCTGCACTGCATCTCCTACGCTGCATCTCCTGTCATTGCAGGCCCCTGTGAAGTGCGCAGACAGCACAAATGCGTTTTCCAATCACCTTTTAACCTTCCAGATTTTCCTCAATACGCAGCAACTGATTGTATTTGGCCACGCGGTCAGAACGGCAGGGAGCGCCGGTCTTAATTTGTCCTGCATTGACAGCCACTGCAATATCCGCAATGATGGAATCCTCTGTCTCACCGGAACGGTGGGATATAATGGTGCCGAATCCGGCCCTCTTAGCCATTTCGATAGCCTCAAAGCTTTCAGACAGCGTACCTATCTGATTCACCTTCACCAGAATGGCGTTTCCTGTTCCCAGCTCAATGCCCTTTGACAGCCGTTTCGTATTGGTGACGAACAAATCATCTCCTACCAGCTGAATACGTCCTCCCAGTTCCTTGGTCAGCATTTTCCAGCCCTCCCAGTCCTCCTCCTGGAGTCCGTCCTCTATGGAACAGATGGGGAACGCATCTACAAGACGGCGGTAGTAATCCACCATCTCCTGTGCGCTGCGCCGGATTTCCTTTCCCGCCATGCGGCTTTCTCCCGGGAACAGGTACATGCCGCTGGCTTCATCATAGAGTTCACTGGACGCCGCATCAATGGCAATCTTCATATCGGTTCCCGGCTTCAGTCCGCTCTTTTCCATGGCTCTCACCAGAAATTCAAGCACAGCCTCGGAGTCCTTAAGGTCCGGTGCAAATCCGCCCTCATCCCCTACTCCTGTGCTGTAGCCTTCTTCTTTAAGAAGCTTCTTTAAGGTGTGATAGACCTCCGCACACATCCTCAGACGCTCCGCAAAACAGCAGGCCCCGAACGGCATAATCATGAATTCCTGCAAATCAACTGTATTGTCCGCGTGTTTTCCTCCGTTTAGAATGTTCATCATGGGAACAGGCAGGACGGATGCATGGATTCCTCCCAGATACCTGTAAAGAGGCATCCGAAGCCCATTTGCAGCAGCCCTGGCCACGGCCATGGACACGCCCAGAATGGCATTGGCCCCCAGCTTTCCCTTATTCTCTGTTCCGTCCGCCTCCAGAAGCAGACGGTCGATGTGTCTCTGGTCCAATGCGCTTTCAAAGAGAACTGCTTCGCTGAGCACAGTATTCACATGCTCTACAGCTCCCCGGACTCCCAGTCCATTGTACCGATTCCCGCCGTCCCGAAGTTCCACGGCCTCGAATTTTCCGGTGGATGCACCGGAGGGAACGGCCGCCCTGCCGGTGGCGCCTCCTGTCAGGCACACTTCCACCTCCACCGTAGGATTCCCCCTGGAATCCAGTATCTCTCTGCCGGTTACCGCCTCTATCTCCAGTTCGTTTACCATAAAAAAATGACCTCCTCATATCAATCTTATCATTGATATAAGGATAGCCATTTTTTAACATTATATGTATGGAATCAGTCATTTTAGCAGGCTCATCCATCCTTAATTTATCCTGGCCCCATCCGCGCCCACTGTAAATCCATCCGGTGTGACCGCAGATACCAGCATGGCCCCTGACGGGTCGCAGTAATACAGCTTATCTTCCCAGGATATCCAGCCGGTCTTCATATATCCCTCCTGGTCAAAGAAATACCACTTGTAATTGATATACTGCCAGCCGTTTGACGTGTAAGTTCCGTCTCCCTTCTGGTACCACCAGCCCCGGTCATCCCTGAGCCACTGGCCGTTCACCCTGGTCAGGTCTTCCTCTGTAATCTCAATATAGGGAGATTCCTGCCATTCACCGGCATTGTTCCTGGAATCCATGGCCCTGACTTTAAAATAGTAGGTGCCTGCCTTTGGGAACTTGCCGGAAAAATCATAGCTGTTTTCCTTTACCGTATAGGTGGCTCCGATGCCGTCCTCATAAGAATTGCCTCCCCTTCGGCACAGGCGGACCTTATAATTCTTAGCCAGGCTCATATCGTCCCAGTGGGCCACCCCGTTACCTTCATCCCACATCAGACCGCTTACATCCAGATCCTCATCATCCTCGTCCAGCTTATCCAGCCTTACCACCAGGACCATCTCTTCCTTATCATTCTTAGTGGAACTGGATACATACTTGACCGTATCGCCGGAAAATGAAAACGCGCTCTTTCCCGATTTCTTAAAGTAATAATCACTGTCAGCGGAAAGCCATATCTCCACTTTCGGCTTGTCCCCGCCTACCCAGCTGTCGCCCTCATTGACAATATCCACGCTCTCAATGGAACACTCCCCATCCTCCAGGCTCACGTCCACGTTTCCGCCTATTTCTCCTGCCTGGATATCCGATGTGAAATTAAGTTTAATTTTCCCCACTGGTGTCCTTTCCTCTTTTGCAAAGGCTGTAAAGGACAGGGTGCAGGCCATAAACAGAGCTGCACCTGCCAGCACGGCATATGCTCCTCTTTTCCTCATTTGAACCTCCTCCTTCCCGCTTGCGTCTGTTTTCCTATTATAGCACATATCACCGGCTTCTGTCATCCTCCGGCACACCAAACTTGTTCCATTTTCATATAGTATAGTATGCCGGGGCGTTAATGGACATCCGGCCTATAATGAAACAGATATACAGGGGGATTGCTTTTGATAACCATTAGTCTTTGTATGATTGTAAAAAATGAGGAGGCTGTTCTGGAACGGCTCCTAAGGACCATGTCCACTGTGGCGGATCAGATTGTTATTATGGATACCGGCTCCACGGACCGGACAAAAGAAATCGCAGCCCGCTATACGGATGAGGTCTACGATTTCCCGTGGACGGATGATTTCGCCGCTGCCAGGAACGCCGTCTGCCAGAAGGCGGTGTCGGACTACTGGATGTGGATGGACGCGGACGATGTAATGGAGCCTGAACAGGCTGCCCGCTTAAAAAATTTGAAGGAAACCCTGGACCCCTCTGTGGATGTGGTGATGATGAAATATCTCACGGGTTTTGACGAAAACGGGAGAACCTCCTTTTCCTATTACAGGGAGCGTATCTTAAAAAACCACAAGGGATTCCAGTGGCAGGGCCGGGTGCATGAAGCTGTCCCCCCTGCCGGCAATATCCTATACACCGATATTGAGATTCAGCACCGGAAGGAGGGCGCCGGGGATAAGGACCGCAACCTTCGGATATACGAAACCATGCTGAGCCAGGGAGAACCTCTGGAACCCAGACACCAGTTCTACTACGCCAGGGAGCTGTATTACCACGAACGCTATGAAGATGCGGTACGGGTGTTCAGGGTATTCCTGCAGGAACCGGATGGATGGGTGGAAAACAAGATAGACGCCTGTCTCCATCTGGCTCTGTGCGAGGAGCATCTGGGACATACAGAAAAGGCCGTGGAGGCACTTTTAAAAAGCTTCTTATATGACAGTCCCCGCGGTGAAGCCTGCTGTGAACTGGGGCGGATGAAAATGAAGGAAGAAAAATACAGGGAGGCTGCTTATTGGTATACCCAGGCATTATCCTCCCGGCCTGCGGAACAGACAGGCGCTTTTGTCCGAAAGGACTGTTACGGCTTCCTGCCTTCTATTCAGCTGTGTGTATGCTATGACCGTCTGGGCGACCACCGAAGAGCATGGCACTATCACTTGAAGTCACAAAAGCTGAAACCTGAACACCCATCTGTCAGGCAGAACCAGACCTACTTTGAACACAAACTGAAACATCCGGCGGAAGGGCAGCCTTCCGCACTATAAAATAAGGAGAGGTAATTATGTATTTTAATTTTTCCAACGGAATGAATCGAAATGATAATATAGAACAACGCAGACCATGCGGATACCCCGGAAACAACGGTTTTCCAGGTAATGGCGGCTGCCCCGGCGACTATGGTTTCCCAGGTTCCGGAAGATACCCGGAAGATGATTGCCAGGACAGCGACGGCTGTGGCAGCGACAGCACAGCCCAGACAGATAACAGATGCCCAGGTAACGGCGGGTTTCCAGGCGGCAATTTTCCAGGCGGCGGGTTTCCGGGCTGCTGCCCAGGACCCAGAGGACCACAGGGGCCTGCCGGGCCAACAGGCGCTCAGGGACCAATGGGACCCAGAGGATGCCCCGGAGCACAGGGCCCTACCGGACCAACTGGTGCCATGGGGCCTCAGGGCTATGTAGGCCCCACCGGGCCGACAGGGCCTCAGGGACCCAGAGGATTCACCGGTGAGACAGGGCCTCAGGGACCCCAGGGACCAATGGGACTTCCCGGACCACAGGGCATAGCCGGCAACACAGGCGCTACCGGAAGCCAGGGACCACAGGGGCCTCAGGGAGTTACCGGACCTGCCGGACCTCAAGGCCCCCAGGGACCTCAGGGGCCCCAGGGACCTCAGGGCAGCACCGGAGCCGCAGGGCCTCAGGGACTGACCGGAGCTACCGGACCCATCGGACCGACCGGAGCAACGGGACCTCAGGGAATCCAGGGCATCCAGGGGCCACAGGGACCTCAGGGAGCTACCGGCGTTACCGGACCTCAGGGTATCGCAGGAGCAACCGGGCCGACTGGCACGACCGGGCTGACTGGCGCAACCGGGCCGACTGGTGCAACCGGGCCGACTGGTGTGACCGGACCAACTGGCGCGACCGGGACTGCCGGTATCACAGGGGCCACGGGTGCGACCGGCTTAGCCGGGACCACCGGACCAACTGGTGCCACCGGACCTACAGGCGCAGCTGGTGGGATTGCCGCATACGGCGGAATGTATAGAACAACCACAACGCCAATTTCTATCGGTATTGCATCTACACAACAAGTAGCTTTTAATAATACCATGCCATTATTAAATACAACCGTAGCTGCCAATGCTATTACCGTAGCTAATACCGGTATATATGAGATTAACTGGAAGTTAGTATCAACAGCATCCGTGGCAGTGGCATTAACTTTAGCTATACGCCGTAATAGTGTTCCTATTGCATCAACCACCAGTACAAGAACCTTATCACTTGGTGTTGAAAGTTTATTTGAAGGCAGCGTTATTTTCAATTTAACTGCTGGAGATGTAATAGATATGGCTTTGTCTTCTGCACTGGCCGTAACATTAACTTTATCAACAGGAACAAATGCAACATTGACAGTAAAGCAGCTTAGCTGATAATTGTTTAAAACACCTTTGTGTTTTAAACAGTGTAAATTGATGTGATTATGCTATATTTTATTTTATCCTCATTTATGGGACATAACAATTTTCCTATTATGTACGGCCTGGCTGCACCAAAAGGACCAATTGGGGCACAAGGACCTGCTGGAACCACAGGGGCTGCCGGCGCTACCGGCCGGTAGTCACCGCCCCTAGTCCGCACGCCCGGAATACCACAGCTGCCCTGCTCATGTCCTCATGTATTCTTCTTAATAACGCACCCATGGCAGGAAGCATAGAAGCACCCGCCGTTGCAACCGGAAAATTCTCCGTCACCCGGCCGGCATAACGCAAATATATGCTCCGTCAGTTGTTCGTTTCTTCTTATGGTAGATTTGGTCCTGATAAACGCGATATGATGTGTCACGTCAAGTGAATTAGGGCCGAATATACCGCAAGTGGGGCATGCTTTGTCCCAAGGAGACACCTACGGCCGACTCCTTAGGTCAGATGGCGGGAATGAATTTTAAGACACGCTTTAAAACAGATTCCGGAGAGCGGATTCCGGTTCAGGACCTATCTATCCATTAAAATAATAAGGAGTGACCATTATGTATTATGACTATCCAGACAATATAAATCCACAACAGGATGGCCTTGAACCATATTCTGCCGAATTCCGCCAAAATGGCTGTAATAATGGCAGGAACAGATGGTGCTGTGACCCATGTACACCATGTGCGCCGCCCACATGCTGCCCGTTCCCCGGACCGACCGGACCGATGGGTCCAACCGGATTACAGGGTCCAATGGGTCCCAGGGGATGCCCCGGTATGCCCGGTCCCACCGGGCCAACAGGCGCAATGGGACCTCAGGGCTATGTAGGACCGACCGGGCCCACCGGCAGCACCGGACCTCAGGGCATTCCCGGCATGACCGGGGCTACAGGGGCGACCGGCCCCTCTGGTTCTATGGGAGCTGCCGGAGCTCAGGGGCCTGCCGGAGTCACTGGTGCTACGGGTGCTACCGGCGCCCAGGGGCCTGCCGGCGCTACGGGCTCCACCGGAACTCAGGGACCTGCCGGGGCTGCGGGTGTTACCGGAGCCACGGGACCTGCGGGCGCTACAGGGGCTGCCGGGATCCAGGGAGCGACTGGCCCTACAGGAGCCACCGGACCAACGGGAACATCTGCAATCTCAAGCGCAATGTCAGCACTTAATATTTCAGCAAGTACCATTTCAGTAACAACAGATGGGACTAATATTCCTCTGCCAGTTCAACCCTATATGGATGGATTTGCGGTAAATGCTACAAATACAGAGTTTACAGTTGCTCAAACAGGAACCTATTTAATTTCCTATGATATCAAAATGACATCCGGATTACCAATGTCATCAAGAGTAACATTAAATGGCGCACCAATAACGAATTCAATTAATACCTCTTCAACATCTACAAATGAATATAGTGTGACTTTTATGCAGCCTTTAACAGCAGGTGACATTTTGGCATTACAATTATATGGCGTAAATGGTCCGGTCTCATTACAGACCGGCACCGGTGCATCTCTTAATATTGTGAAAATAGCTTAATTTATGTCTAAGCATAATATGTCAAAAAGTGCAGATTAAAAAACTTTACGCAGTAAATCATGCCTCATACAAAATCAATTACAGGGTACGCGCAGGGCCGTCTGTCCGGGCTCCTGAGTATATGCTTTATACCTGTTGCAGTAAATTAATAAGACTCTTTACAGATAGAGGCATCGTTATATATAGGCTTATTATGCTTTGTACAACTGATTGGCTGTCAATGGAGGATGCAAAAACAACATTCATCCCCGCCGCATTTAATATCCTTAGACTTTTATCGGATTCGGTCACATCCATCAAAACGGACAAAGCATTGATATCAAGCAAACGTGAAATCTGCCAGACAACCAGATTGAATAACAGGGAAGCCACTGCTGCACCAAATCAGGATTAACCGTATTCAAATGCTATTATTACTGCCGATGGAAGCCTGTTATTAAGAATATGACTTCACAAAATTTTAACAAAAACTGCTCAATCTTTGCCTTTTGGGCTGCCATAACATCAAAAGATAACGTTGGTGTGAATATTTGTATGGGCTTTCCTATGATTTTAGGTTATATAAATCGCTCATTAACAATTGTTTAATTAAGCAATCAATGGGAGCCGAACTAATTTTGCTGTTTCCTATTAAAAGCGCCTCCACCGGTCCCATGGGACCTGCTGAAACTGCAGGGGCAAAAGATACTTCTGGCCCGGCTGGACCTGCAGCCGCTACCATTAGCATGAACGCTCAGAATACTGCAGCATCCCCTCTGGCTATCATTATAGGCAAAATAGCAATCCCGCTTCCAAACGACCAGTTTCTCAATTGCTTTACAATAAATGCTGCCAATACCATTTTTACGTTTCCCGTAACCGGCACTTACTTTATAACCTATCATATTAAGGCAACAGACGCTCTGCTCATGTTCTGGCATATTCTTTAAATTAACATTCCCATGGCAGATACCATTGATGCCCTGGCTGTTGCTGCAAGCCAATTCTCCAGGCTGGAACTGGAGCTAAACCTAATATCATACGTCTGGCATAATGCCATAACTTCAGGTCTAAAGACATGAGGAATGCAGGAATAAAGCGACAGGCCTTCCTGCCACAATTACCCAGCCGTGCCTTATATTTTCGGACCTGCACCATTCATTATAACAAAAAGGAGAGACTACCATGTATTATAACTATTCAGATAATATAAATCCGCAGCCTTCCAACTATGACCCCTCCTCTGCCGGCTGCCGCCTCAATAACAGCGGCAATGACAGGAACAGATGCTGGTGTGATCCGTGCAATCCATGCCCGCCGCCCGGCTGCTGCCCACAGGCTGGTCCCACTGGCCCCACCGGGCCCATGGGACCTCAGGGACCAATGGGACCCAGAGGGTGCCCCGGCGCACCTGGCCCCGCAGGACCCACCGGTGCCATGGGGCCACAGGGTTATGTAGGCCCCACCGGCCCCACTGGCCCCACCGGACCTCAGGGGGTTCCCGGAATAACCGGCGCTACCGGCGCTGCCGGCCCAACTGGTCCTCAGGGCCCGCAAGGCATACCCGGACCTACCGGCCCCCGTGGCGTTACCGGAACTACCGGCGCTGCTGAAACGATAACTATACGCAACACTGTTACAAGCGAACCTGAATCTCCAGCCGCAGTAGTGGATATAACCGGTTCCCCTGACCACATCCTGGACTTCTATCTTCCGCGGGGAGCCACAGGTGCTACAGGAGCTACCGGCGCTACAGGACCTGCCGGTGACACAGGAGCCCGGGGGATTACAGGTACTACCGGTGCTACAGGAGCCACGGGAGCACAAGGTATTGCAGGCATTACCGGACCTACCGGCCCACAGGGACCTGCTGGCGCCCCCGGACCCAGAGGACCACAGGGGCCTGCCGGTGCTACCGGACCGGCTGGCGCTGCAGGGGCCGCAGGAACCACCGGCGCTACGGGAGCCACGGGCGCTACAGGGGCCACCGGTATTACGGGGGCCACTGGTGTTACCGGGGCTACTGGCGCAACTGGAGAAGCACAAACTATAACCATACGCAATACTACAACAAGTGAACCTGGTGCTGCCGCCAGCGTCACAGATATAACTGGCGGTCCCAACCATGTGCTGGATTTCACCATTCCACGTGGAGTCACCGGGCCTGCCGGCCCCCAGGGCGGAACAGGAGCAACTGGAGCTGCCGGACCTGCCGGGGCTACCGGTGCCACAGGCGCTGCCGGACCTGCCGGGGCCACTGGCGCTACCGGTGCCACAGGCGCT
>ERZ791680.1502-NODE-1502-length-14435-cov-5.650765_pt1 | contig 14435 bp, 9 predicted proteins | sample MGYA00510051_ERZ791680 | MGnify/ENA primary metagenome ERZ791680 (study PRJEB30046, sample SAMN00715238) | human gut metagenome | study: EMG produced TPA metagenomics assembly of the A metagenome-wide association study of gut microbiota in type 2...
ACCCGCCGGGAGGAGCCGGAAGAACAAAAGCCGGAAGAACAAAAGATTATTGTTTTCAATACACAGGGATATGAGCGGGAGGATACGGTAACAGTGTCCGGCGTGGCCCGGGGGGAGGCGGCATATGCCTGCGACTGCCTGGGATACAGGGCTCCGGTCCAGTATGTGGGGGAGGATACGCTTATATTCCACGCAAAGGGGATTCCTTCCTGCGGTTATGCTGTGTACAGCCTTGTGGGGGCAGAGGATAGTGTGAACCAGGGAACGTCCGGGTCTGCCAAAGAACATCCTGTGCTCGCCGCAGAACACCCCGGGCCTGACCCGGAACCATCCGGATTTGACGCAGAATGCCCGCGCCCATGGCCCGGCTTCTTTGAAAATGACTGGTACAGGGCTGTGTTTAATGATAAGATGGAGCTTGTTTCCCTGGTTGAAAAGGGGACAGGCTGCCAGCTGTTAAAAGAGGGGCGTGTGGGAAACCAGCTCCTGACCTTTGAGGACCGCCCCATGAACTGGGACAATTGGGATGTGGATATGTTTTATCAGAGAAAGCCGTACAATGCAGACCATGTGACAGCGCCGGTTTTAAAGGAGTGGGGGCCGGTGCGGACGGTGGTGTCCATCTCTCACCGGTTTGCGGGCTCCCTTGTGGAGCAGGATATCGTGTTCTACCCCAATCTGCCCAGAATCGACTTTGTGACCCGGGCAGACTGGAGAGATCATCATGTTCTGCTGAGGGTTTATTTCCCGGCCCGGATTAACGCCACCAAGGCCGCCTATGAGATACAGTTCGGCAATGTGGAGCGGGAGACCACCAGCAACCACAGCTGGGATACGGCCAAATTTGAGGTATGTGCCCATAAATGGGCGGATCTGTCGGAAAACGGCCTGGGACTCAGCCTGCTTAACGACTGTAAATACGGACACAGCATCAAGGACGGGGAAATGGGGCTGACCCTGATTAAATCAGGGACCTATCCCAATGAGAACGCGGATATAGGCATCCATGAATTTACCTATTCCATTTATCCCCACAAGGGAAGGTGGCAGGAAGCCAGAACCGTGGAAATGGCCTATGACCTGAATTCGCCCCTGGTATCCGCCCTGGTGCCCGCCAAAGGAGCAGGAGGGTTCTGGAGCATGGTGTCCGTGGACCAGCCGGACTGTTTTGTGGAAATGATGAAAAAGGCGGAGAATGGGAACGGATATATCCTGCGTATCTATGAAAACCGCAATACAAGGACGCCCATGACGGTAAAACTTGGATTTGAAATTTCCCGGGTGGAGGAATGTGATTTGCTGGAAAGGACACTGAGGCCCATTGAGACAGATGGATACAGGTTTAAGGATTTCATAAAACCCTATGAGATTAAGACATACCGCATCTGTCCCGTCCGTGCGTAAGGTCCCGGATAATCAGGAATCGGAATGTAAGGGAGGATTCACATGGAAGAACAGAGGGCATGGTGGAAAGAATGCGTGGTGTATCAGATTTACCCCAGAAGCTTCCAGGACAGCAACGGTGACGGCATCGGCGACCTGAACGGTATCAGGAGCCGCCTGGATTACCTTAAGGATCTGGGAATTGATGTAATATGGCTCTCCCCGGTGTATCAGTCGCCGGGGGATGACAATGGTTATGATATCAGCGATTATAAGGCTGTCATGGATGTGTTCGGCACCATGGAGGACTTCGACAGGCTTCTGGCAGAGATACATGAAAAAGGGATGAAGCTGGTAATGGACCTGGTTGTGAACCATACATCGGATGAACACGCCTGGTTTGTAAAGAGCCGCCGTTCTCCTGATAATCCCTACAGGGATTACTATATATGGAAGGCTCCTGTCAGCGGAGGCCCGCCCAATAACTGGGCATCCCGCTTCCGCGGGCCGGCCTGGGAATACGATGAAGGGACCGGCATGTATTACCTTCATATTTATTCCAGGAAGCAGCCTGACCTGAACTGGGAAAATCCCCGGGTACGGCAGGAAATATATGATATGATGGCCTGGTGGGGAGACAAGGGGATTGACGGTTTCAGAATGGATGTGATATCCATGCTGTCCAAGGACCAGCGCTTTCCAGACGGGGTGTTGAAAGAAGGAAATCCTTATGGCGACGGTCTGCCCTATTATGCCAATGGCCCCAGAATACATGAATTCTTACAGGAGATGAACCGGGAGGTCCTGTCCCGGTTTGACTGGATGAGCGTGGGAGAGGGCGTGGGTGTGGGAACCAGGGAGGCAGTGCAGTATGCGGGATATGAGTCCCATGAGCTGAACATGATGTTCCATTTTGAACATGTGGAACTGAATCCCGGGCCATTTGGAAAATGGAATGACAACCCGGTCTGTCTGAGAGAGCTGAAGGAAGTGCTGAACAGGTGGCAGACAGAACTGGAGGGAAAGGCCTGGAACAGCCTGTTTTGGGAGAATCACGATTATCCCAGGGCGGTATCCCGCTTTGGCAATGACAGCCTCGTGTTCTGGGAACTGTCCGCCAAAATGCTGGCAGTCTGTCTCTATATGATGAAGGGGACGCCCTATATTTACCAGGGACAGGAATTGGGAATGACCAATTTCCAGGGCAGCAGCATAGAGGACTTCCAGGATATAGAAATTCATAATGTATACCGTGAAATGGTGGGCAGCGGGCGCATTTCCCATGAGGAGATGATACGCTACATCAACCATATGGGACGGGACAATGCAAGGACGCCCATGCAGTGGGATGATACGGCCCAGGCAGGATTCACAGAGGGGACGCCCTGGCTTGGGGTAAATCCCAATTATACCTGGCTCAACGCAAGGGAGCAGGCCGGACGCGGTGATTCCGTCCTGTCCTTCTATAAGCAGCTGATAAAGTTAAGGCATACCATGGACATCCTGGTGTATGGGACTTACCGGCTGCTGCTGGAGGAAAGCGGGTCCGTTTATGCATATGAAAGAACACTGGGGGATGAGCGCCTGACGGTACTGTGCAATTTTACGGACCAGACACAGAGTTGCGGTCTTTCCTGCCGGGACCTGGGAACAGATAACGTACTTATCGGCAATTACCCGGACCAGAGCGGCACGTTCCGGGGAAACGGCCCGGCCCTGCATGAAGAGGAGGATATCTGCCTCAGACCCTATGAAGCCATTGTGCTTACGCAATAATTGCTGGAGGATTCTATATGGGCATTATATACGAAGAAAAATCAAGGCAGTTCCATCTGTACAACGATAAAATCAGTTATATCATGACATGCCTTCCCAACGGTCAGCTGGGGCAGCTCTACTATGGGAAACGGCTGCGGCACAGGGAGAGCTTCGGCCATCTGCTGGAGTTTGCGCACAGGGATATGGCGCCCTGTGTCTATGAGGATGACACCACATTTTCACTGGAGCATATCAGACAGGAATATCCGGCCTTTGGAACCGGGGATATGCGGTATCCGGCTTATGGAATCAGAAGGGAAAATGGAAGCAGGGTCAGCTGTTTTGTATACAAAAGCCACACCATCCAAGGGGGAAAACCGGAATTGCCGGGCCTGCCTGCTGTTTATGTGGAGCAGGATGAGGAGGCGCAGACACTGGAGCTGTATCTGGAGGATCCTGTGGCAGGTATGGAACTGGTGCTTCTCTATACAATCTATGAAAACATACCTGTGCTTACCCGCAGCGCCCGGTTTATCTGCCGCGGTCCGGAGCCGGTCTGCCTGGAGCGGGCCATGAGCCTGAGTCTGGACCTGCCGGATCCGCGTTACCAGATGGTTGATTTGACCGGGGCCTGGTGCAGGGAACGCTATGTGGACTGCCATGGACTTCACCGGGGAGTCCAGAGCATACACAGCATGAGGGGACACAGCAGCCACCAGTTCAATCCGTTCATCTGCCTGAAACGGCCTGATGCCGGGGAGGACAGCGGTGAGGTAATAGGCATCAGCCTTGTATACAGCGGTAATTTCCTGGCCCAGGCAGAGGTGGATACCATGGATACGGTCCGGGTGACCATGGGAATCCATCCGGAGGGATTTGACTGGCCCCTTTGTCCGGGGGAGGAATTCCAGACGCCCGAGGCAGTGATGGTATATTCAGGGGACGGCTTAAACGGCATGAGTCAGGCGTTCCACCAGCTCTACAGGACCAGGCTTGCCAGGGGGTATTGGAGGGACAGGGAAAGGCCCATCCTGATTAATAACTGGGAAGCCACATACATGGATTTTGACGAGGAAAAGATTCTCTCCATTGCAGACAAGGCAAGGGAGCTGGGCATAGAGCTGTTCGTGCTGGATGACGGGTGGTTTGGAAAGCGGGACGATGACACCACTTCCCTGGGGGACTGGTATCCCAATCTGCATAAGCTGCCCGATGGGATAACAGGGCTGGCAGGTAAAATCAGGGACATGGGAATGAAATTCGGCCTGTGGTTCGAGCCTGAGATGGTCAGCAGGGACAGCTGTCTTTACCGCGCCCACCCGGATTGGATGTTAGGGAGTACGGACCGGCCGGTGTGTACGGGGAGACACCAGTATGTGCTGGATTTTTCAAAGGACCAGGTGGTGGAATACATAGGGGACAGAATGGAGGAGATACTGGGGGACGGCGGTGTGTCTTATGTGAAGTGGGATATGAACCGTAGTATTTCCGACCTGTTTTCAGCGGGCCGGGATGCGCGGTACCAGGGAACCGTGTACCACAGGCAGATACTGGGAGTCTATAAACTGTATGAGCGGCTCACCAGGGATTTCCCCCATGTTCTGTTTGAATCCTGCGCCAGCGGCGGCGCCAGGTTTGACCCGGGCATCCTGTATTACGCTCCCCAGGGCTGGGTTTCCGATGACACAGACGGGGTGGAGCGCGTGAAAATCCAGTACGGAACCAGCCTGGTATATCCGGTCAGCTCCATGGGAAGCCATGTTTCCGCCATACCCAACCACCAGACCCAGAGGAATGTTCCCCTGGCTTCCAGGGCAGCGGCAGCCTTTTTTGGTACCTTTGGGTATGAACTGGATCTGAACCTGCTTACAGAGGAGGAGCAGTACCAGGTAAAGGAACAGATACGGTTCATGAAGGAACACAGGAAACTGATTCAGCAGGGAAGGTTCTACCGGCTTATAAGTCCCTTTGAGGGAAATGAGGCTGCCTGGATTGTGGTATCGGAAGACGAAAACAGGGCCATTGCAGCTTATTTCCGGTTCCTGCAGCCTGTGAATACCGGTTTTAAGCGGCTGGTGCTAAAGGGACTGAATCCGGGGACCATGTACCGGGTCAGCGGAATGGACTATACCTCGTACGGGGATGAACTAATGAGTGCGGGGCTGATTCTTTCGGATGGGGCCAGCGGCGTACGGACCAGTCCGGTGCCCCAGGGAGATTATCTGTCCCGGTTATTTTTGGTGGAGGCACAGCCTTGACAAAAACCTCCGGGCAGGTTATACTTAACAGGCAGTTTTCAGCAGATATCCATGCAGGCATTTGCTGATACATCTGCGTATGTACGGCCTAATATGTCATAAAGTTTCCACGCAGCCGGGGAGATAGCGGTGCCCTGTACCTGCAATCCGCTCCAGCAGGGGTGATACCTTGCCTCGGGCTGTTTGCTGCGAAGCTGCCTTGTGTAAGTGGCGTTGACGTCTGGGTCTTACGCAACGGGAATCCGTGAACCGTGTCAGGGCAGGAATGCAGCAGCACTAAGCGGAACCTCCCGTGTGCCGTGAGGCAGCCTGGATTGAGTTAACTGCATGAGTAACGTTCGTGGCAGCAGCACAAAGCAAGGTGCGTGGAATTTAAAAATGGGATATAAATCTGAGGATACGTTACTGTATCACCGGATTTATGTCCCATTTGTATTTCTGCACGGCGCGTTTCCCCGGAGCCGGCCGGCTGCCCGGATTCTGCGGCTGGCCGGTTGGCCTGCATGAGGCTGCCCGGTTGGCCGAATTTATACTTGCCCCGATAACACCTTTGCGTTATAATTACAAAATGGGTATAATAGAACCATTCCCAGGAAACATAACAGAAAGTGAAGAAACTCTATAAGGAGGAAGTGCAATATGAGAAGGATTGGGATGCTGACCAGCGGCGGAGACTGCCAGGCACTGAATGCCACTATGAGAGGTGTGGCAAAGTCCTTATATAACATGTTTGATGACGTGGAAATAATTGGATTTGAAGACGGATATAAAGGACTTATGTATGCAGACTATCAGATCATGAAATCATCAGATTTCTCAGGGATTCTCACCCAGGGCGGTACCATTCTCGGAACTTCTCGCCAGCCTTTCAAGCTCATGCGCACTCCTGATGAGAATGGACTGGATAAGGTGGAGGCCATGAAGCACACCTACAAAAAGCTGAAGCTCAGCTGCCTTGTCGTGCTGGGCGGGAACGGCAGCCAGAAAACAGCCAACATGCTAAGCGAAGAGGGACTTAACGTGGTATCCCTTCCCAAGACCATTGACAATGACCTGTGGGGAACGGATATGACATTTGGGTTCCAGAGCGCGGTGGATGTTGCCACCAATGCCATTGACTGTATCCATACCACGGCTGCGTCCCACGGGCGGGTGTTCATCGTGGAGGTCATGGGACATAAGGTGGGCTGGCTGACCCTGTATGCAGGTCTTGCAGGCGGGGCGGACATTATACTTCTTCCGGAGATACCATATGATATCAATATTGTGTGCGATGCCCTGACCAAGCGGTCCAAGGCAGGCAAGCGCTTCTCCATCCTGGCAGTGGCCGAGGGCGCCATTTCCAGGGAAGATGCCAAGATGAGCAAGAAGGAACTGAAGGAAAAGAAGAAAAGCGGAGTGGTATATCCGTCTGTGGCCTATGAAATCGGGGCCAAGATACAGGAAGTCATCGGCAGCGAGGTTAGGGTTACGGTTCCCGGCCATATGCAGCGAGGCGGTGAGCCATGCTCCTATGACCGTGTGCTGGCCACCAGGCTGGGCGCTGCGGCAGCCAGGCTGATTGCCCAGGAGCAGTATGGCTACATGGTGGCGGTGAAAAACAACGACATCACCCAGGTGCCTCTCTCCGAGGTTGCAGGAAGACTTAAGACGGTGGACCCGGAGTGTTCCATGATTAAGGAAGCCAAGATGGTGGGCATCAGCTTTGGCGATGAATAACAGCATGATAATCAAAATAAAGGTTATTTTAGAAATAAATTTATATAAACAAGATAGAATAACAGGAGTTGCCTAATATGTCATATACGGCGTTATACCGCAAATGGCGTCCGGTTTCCTTTGAGGATGTAAAAGGCCAGGACCCGATTGTGCAGACACTGAAAAACCAAATAACGTCGGAGCGAATCGGCCATGCTTACCTGTTCTGCGGTACCAGGGGAACAGGTAAGACCAGTATAGCCAAGATATTTGCCAGGGCAGTGAACTGCGAACATCCGGTGGACGGGAGTCCCTGCAATGAGTGTCCCACCTGCAGGTCCATTCAGTCGGGTTCCTCCATGAATGTGGTGGAAATAGATGCCGCGTCCAACAACGGTGTGGAGAACATACGTGATATAAGGGAACAGGTGCAGTATCCTCCCACAGAGGGACGCTACAGGGTCTATATTATTGACGAGGTCCATATGCTTTCCATAGGCGCCTTTAACGCTCTGTTAAAAACACTGGAGGAACCTCCCTCCTATGTGATTTTCATACTGGCCACCACCGAAGTGCATAAGATTCCCATTACGATTCTGTCCCGCTGCCAGCGCTATGATTTTAAACGCATATCCTTAGAGACCATAGCAAACCGCCTGAGGGAGCTGACTCAGGCAGAGCAGATACAGGTGGAGGACAAGGCGCTTCTCTATGTGGCAAAGGCGGCCGACGGTTCCCTCAGGGATGCCTTAAGCCTTTTGGACCAGTGTGTGGCTTTTCATTACGGGAAGGTGCTGACCTATGACAATGCCCTGGAGGTGTTGGGGGCAGTGGATTCCGGTGTGTTCAGCCAGATGTTCGGCGCTATTGTGGAGGGCAGGACAAAAGACTGCATATGCAGCCTGGAGGAGATTGTGATTCAGGGCCGTGAACTGGGCCAGTTTGTCACCGATTTTATATGGTATATGAGAAACCTTCTTTTAATCCAGAGCGCGGACGACGCAGAGGGTCTGGTGGATATGTCGGAGGAGAATTTAAAGCAGCTGAGAAGCGATGCGGGCAAGACAGACGGAACCACGCTGATGCGGTATATCCGTATCTTTTCCGAATTGTCCAACCAGCTGCGCTATGCCAGCCAGAAGCGGGTGCTGGTGGAAGTGGCGCTTATCAAGCTGACGCGTCCTTCCATGGAGCCAAACCTGGATGCCATCCTGCAGCGGTTGGGAGATCTGGAAGCCCAGATGGAGGATTTGGAGGCAGGGCGCATGGCCATCCCCATGGCAGCTGTTTATCAGGAGGCAGGCAGCGCGCCTGCCGGACAGGCGCCCCGGACCGGAGCCGGACCGGGGGCGGATGGGGGAACAGTACCCCAGGCAGCTGCGCCGTATGCTCCGGGACTTCAGGCAGATCCCGGGGCTGCACCCGAAAAGGTGGCTCTTCCCCAGGCCCAGCTGGAAGACCTGAAGCTGGTGAGAAACGAATGGGCCAAGATAGTCCGCAGCATGGGAGGCGGCGCCAGGTCGTATCTGCGGGACACTGTGGTGGAGCCTGGGGGAGAAGGCTGCCTGACCATCGTGTTTATGGATCCCATGAACTACGATATGGGTAAGCGGCCCACTGTGATAGGGGAACTGGAGCGCTATGTGGAAGCTAATTTCGGCAGGTCCATTTACTTTAAGACAAGGTTGGCCGGCCGTGGGGAGCGCCTTAATACGATTTATGTGACCCAGGAAGAATTGGAAGAAAAGATTCATATGGATATTACATATGAAGATGAATAATATAAAGATGAATAAGTGGAAATAATAGGAGGATAATACACCATGGCAAAACGTGGCGGATTTCCAGGCGGAATGCCTGGCAACATGAATAATCTTATGAAGCAGGCGCAGCGTATGCAGCGCCAGATGGAGGAGACCACCAAGGAGCTTGAAAATAAAGAATACACGGCTGCTTCCGGCGGCGGTGCGGTCAGTGTGACCGTGTCCGGCAAAAAAGAAGTGGTATCTGTTAAGCTGTCTCCCGACGTGGTGGACCCGGACGATATCGAGATGTTAGAGGACCTGATTGTGGCAGCCACCAATGAGGCATTCCGCCAGATGGAGGCTGAGAGCAGCGAGGCCATGTCCAAGCTGACAGGCGGCTTAGGCGGAGCACTGGGCGGAGGTTTTCCCTTCTAATGGATTATTACAGCAGTCAGATTACCAAGTTAATAGAGGAACTGTCCAAGCTCCCCGGAGTTGGGGCCAAGTCGGCCCAGCGCCTGGCATTTCACATTATCAACATGCCGAAGGAGCAGGTGGAGGAGCTGGCGGGAGCCATGACAGGCGCCAGGAATAACGTGCGCTATTGTAAGGAATGCTTCACCTTGACGGACAAGGAATTGTGCCCTATCTGCAGCAGTGACAGGCGGAATCATAAGACCATTATGGTGGTGGAGAATACCAGGGATTTGGCTGCTTATGAGAAAACTGGCAAATACGATGGGGTTTATCATGTGCTGCATGGCGCCATTTCTCCTATGCTGGGGATTGGCCCGGGGGATATAAAGCTGAAGGAATTGATGCAGAGGCTCCAGTCGGATGTAGAGGAAGTCATCATTGCGACCAATTCCAGCCTGGAAGGCGAGACCACAGCTATGTACATAAGCAAGCTGATAAAGCCTACAGGGATTAAAGTGACCAGAATTGCCAGCGGAGTACCCGTTGGCGGAGATTTGGAATACATAGACGAAGTAACACTTCTTCGGGCATTGGAAGGCAGGACGGAACTTTAGACAGCAGATTTCCATACCGGGAACTAGCGATAGGGAGATGCAAAAGATGGATAAATACGAGTTTAACATAAAAGTTGAGCAGATTAAGAAGATGGTAAGCCGCGGGGACTATGAAACGGCCATGAAGATAGCCGATACCATAGACTGGCGCAGAGTGAGGAATGTAAACATTCTGTCCATGGTGGCAACCATCTATGAGAAGAACGAAGAGTACCAGGAGGCCAAGGATATTCTGCTGCTGGCATTTGAGCGGGCGCCCATAGGAAAGCGCCTGCTGTTCAAGCTGGCGGAGCTGGCTATCAAGGAGGGCAGTTTCCAGGAGGCAGAGGATTACTACAGGGAGTTTTGTGATCTGGCGCCGGATGATCCCAGACAGTATATCCTGCGCTACCTGATTCTGGGAGCTAAGGGAGCGCCCGCGGAGCAGTTGATTCATACCCTGGAACAGTACTGCAACATTGAACTGGATGAAAAATGGATCTATGAGCTGGCAGAGCTGTATGCGGAGGCTGGTATGGGAGAACTCTGCATCATGACCTGCGATAAGATTATGCTTATGTTCGGCCTTGGGAAATATGTGGAGAAGGCCATGGAGCTTAAGATACAGTTTGCGCCTCTGACAAAGTACCAGATGGATCTGGTGGAAAACAGGGATAAGTATGAGGCCCGTCTCAAGGCAGTGGAGCAGGAGTACCGCGCCGGAAAAAGGCCTGCGGATTATGAACCCGTGCCCGAGAAGAAAACGGAAGTCTCTCCCCAGTCCTACATGGCCCGCCAGGAGGCTGCTTTTGCAGCGGAGCCCGAAGCGGAGTACCCGGAGGACGGATATTCGGAAAGTGGATACGCAGAAGGCGGGTATCAGGAGGACGGATACCCAAATGATGGGTATGCAGAGGACGGATATCCGGAAAGCGGGTATGCGGAAGACGGATATACGGAGGAGAGATACACAGAACGCGGGTATCGGAATGACCGGTATGCCCAGAATGAGTATCAGAATGACAGATATACAGAAGCAGGATACCCGGAGGACGATTATTCAGAGCGTGATTATCAGAAAAGCGGATATCAGGCAGAGGCATATCAGGAAGATTCCTATACGGATGAAGATGGTTCTGAGGAGGTATATGCACGGCAGGGCCGTTACGGAAATGAATATCCGGACCAGAATGTGCAGGAAGATACGCAGGACGGCGCCGAGGCCGGGTATCCGGAGGAACACCACGGGATTGCTGTTGGGGCAGAGGAACCATATGAGGATGAGGGCGCACACACCCGGGTTACCATAGAGTCTGAGGATTCGGATGAAGGAGAGGAACCGCTAAAGGAGCCACAGTCCCAGTGGATGCCGGATAAGCCCCGGATTCTGTCAGATGAAGCCGTGCGGGCGAGAATGCATGAGGCGGAGGTTCAGGCAAATCTGGCAAAGGAGATGTCCAGGATATCAGACGGACGTCACAGGCCGGAGACAACATCTGCCCAGACACGTGTATTGACCGATATAAAGGATTTGGGGAGAGAGTCATCTGTCCAGGAATCCCATCATTTCATGATAGAAGCCGAGTATTCCAGTTCAGGTCTGGACCAGGCCATTGAACTTCTTAAGAAGATTCATAAGGAGACAGGGGCTAAGAACCAGGCCGCCAAGATAACAGGGGAAAAGCTTAACAGCAAAGGTGTATTTGCCATTGCGGACAAGTTAACAGGCAAGGACCTGATTATTGAACAGGCGGGCGCCATGGAGGAATCCACCCTCCAGGAGCTGAACCAGCTGATGGCCAGGGATGAGACCGGTATGAATGTAGTCCTTATAGACGTGGCGGGTAACCTGGCCCGTATCCATAAGGTATATCCAGGATTGGCCAAACGGTTTGAATATGTAGGGAAGATGGGGCCGGAAGAGGTTGCTTATGTGGCGCCGGAAGGAGATGACCGCCCTGTACGTCCTGTGCAGCTTCGGAAGACGGAAGAGGCGGCTGCGCCCAGGACAGCTCTGAGACGGACAGAAGAACCGGCTGCGGGCAAGGTTCAGCCGGTAGCGGAACCAGCTGCCATCAGGAGCCTTCCAAAACCAGAGACAGAGCAGAAGCCGGCCGCAGAACGTAAAGCAGGAACAGAACAGAAACCAAAGCCGGAGCGCAGGAAAATGGAAGAGAGCCGCCCGGAGCCGGCTGCCCCCAGGGAAGAACATAAAGAAGTCTCCCTTAAGGCGGCGGAAACCCCGCCGGTTCTGCCTCAGCCGGAAGAACCGGATTATGATGACCAGCAGGAGATGGATATTGATGAATTTGCCCAGTATGCATGCCAATATGCCAGCGATATTGACTGCAGCATATCAGGAAAGAGCATGCTGGCCCTCTATGAGCGCATTGAAATTATGGAGGAAGACGGCGTACCCCTTACAAAGGTAAATGCTGAGGACCTGATAGAGGAAGCTGCTGATAAAGCGGAGAATCCATCCTTCATAAAGCGGATAACAGGAATATTCTCGTCCAAGTATGACAGGGACGGTCTTCTGATATTGAAAGAGGAGCATTTTATATGATGACCATAGGTTTGATTGCACTGGATCTTGACGGCACCCTGCTGGACAGCCAGAAAAACCTGTCAGAGCGCAACCGCAGGGCACTGGAGCGCTGCGCCCGTATGGGCATACAGATTGTACCGACCACAGGCAGGGCAGTGGATGGTATCACGCAGGAAGTACGGTCTCTGCCGGGAGTCAACTATGCCATATCCACCAACGGCGGAACAGTAGCGGACCTTGTTAAGGGAACCAGTCTGAAGCGGTGTACACTATCCAATGCAAAGGCATTGGAAGTCATGGACATCGTTAAAAGGTACAGGGCGATGTATGATCCGTATATAGACGGAAGAGGGATTTCCCAGCCTGAGTTCATCGGACATATGGAAGACTTCGGCCTGAGTCCTGTGATTCAGAAGATGGTGCTCTCTACCAGGGATGTTGTTCCCAATATCCTGAATTACGTAACAGAATGTAAGAAGGATGTGGAGAAAGTCAACGTATATCTGGCTGATGTGAATGACATAGTTCCGCTGCGAAAAGAGCTATCAGCTGTAGAAGGCATTGTCATCAGTTCATCCCTGTATAATAATCTGGAAATCAATGCTCTGGGAGCCACAAAGGGTATTGCGCTTATGTGGCTGGCAGATTATCTTGGGATTGCCCCTGAGGCCACCATGGCATTTGGCGATGGGGAAAATGATCTCTCCATGCTGGAATCAGCCGGAGTGGGCATTGCCATGGGAAATGGACTGGACATAGCTAAAAACGCCGCAGATCAGATTACGCTGACAAATGATGAGGATGGAGTTGCGGACGCCATAGAACGCCTGATATTCAACTAAAAGAAAGACTGAAATTATATGGACATGATATTAGAACATTGGCTGTCTGCCGGTGCAGGAGTTTTTCTCATTGGTATGGTGCTGTATGGACATTACAGGGGAGCGCTGAAGCAGTGCGTATCCCTGGGAGCGCTGATACTTACCATTGTGTTGGTGAAGATTGCCACTCCGTATATGACGGATTTTATCAAGGATAATCCGTCCATACGCCAGAGCGCGGCAGAGGCCATACTGGATGCAGCTGGCTGGGAGGAACCATCCGCGGAAAACACGGAGCTTCCGGCAGCGCAGCGCATTGCCATTGAGAACCTGAATCTTCCCCAATCCGTTAAGGAAACACTGCTTGAAAACAATAACAGCGAGTTTTATCATATGCTGGGAGTGGACCAGTTTGCTGAATATGTCAGCACATATTTGGCCGACATTCTCATCAATGCAGTTAGTTCCATCATCCTGTTTGCAGTGGTCTATATTCTGATTCATCTGGTGGTGCGGTGGCTGGATCTTATAGCGCGGCTGCCTATATTGTATGGATTGAATCATATAGCAGGTGCAGTACTGGGATTAATCCAGGGACTTCTGTTTCTCTGGATTGGCTGTTTTTTGGTGGGAATTTTTTCCGCCACACCTTTGGGAATGACATTGGAGGAACAGATCAACGCAAGTACCTGGCTGCGGTTTTTATATCAGTACAATCTGATTAACATTGTACTGGGCGGTATTATCCGGGGTATTCTATAGAAGAAAAAATATAATTGTTCCTTTAATATATATAATTAAAACAAATCGCTGGGAGGGGATGGAAACATCTGTAAACAGCGATTTTTTTATTAACCACAAAATATAGAAATATACAGAAAAAATAAGCACATTTAGTGGTGCGAAAATAAAGTTGAAAATTGTATAAAAAAATGGAACAAATTCCCTTGACAAGTTGATAAAGTAGTGATATATTAAAGGTCCACCGCAAAAAACGGTAGGACAACTCGAAAAAATGAGTTAAAAAAGTTGTTGACAAACAGTAACAGATATGGTAATATATAAAAGTTGCTGCTAAGACAGACAACAAAAAAGAAATAAAAAAAGTTGTTGACAAACAGTTGCAAATGTGATAAACTATCAAAGTTGCTGCTGAGGCAGCCGACAACAAAGAACCTTGATAATTGAAGATTAGACAGTATGTAAAACCCTGA
>ERZ791680.1503-NODE-1503-length-14427-cov-62.133176_pt1 | contig 14427 bp, 10 predicted proteins | sample MGYA00510051_ERZ791680 | MGnify/ENA primary metagenome ERZ791680 (study PRJEB30046, sample SAMN00715238) | human gut metagenome | study: EMG produced TPA metagenomics assembly of the A metagenome-wide association study of gut microbiota in type 2...
GTATCTGACGGAACGGCTTCCACTCGAATTTATGAATTAATAGAACCTACCTTTAAAGATATGCTTTTTGTGGGTGCGTGGGTATGGGCAGGATGCCCATATTCTTCTACTGGGTGCGTGGGTATGGCAGGGATGCCATACCCTCCTACTCTTTTACTTTTTCATAGTCGAAGTAATCCTTCGGGTCCATGCCCGTGGGGAAGTATTCGCCGAGCACCTTGCGCGCTTCCGACGGGTTCTGCTGACAGGCTATGTTGAGATACTTCAAGTATTCGTCATGCTTCTGCAGCTGTCGGCAGCACGCAGCCAGATAAGCCGCACCCTCGTCGCCTGGATTGTGGTGCGCTTCGTGATAGGTTTTGAACATGCGGTATGCTATGGTAGGGTAGCCACAGTCGTACACCGAGATGGCTATGCGGAAGAATATCTCGTGAGAGAAGTGAGTGGCTTGCAAGGCTTCAACGAAACTCTTTATAGCTTCTTTCACTCTACCATGCTCTAAGAGGATATGACCACGTATTACGTTTATCTCGCTATGGTTGCAATCGGGGTCGTTGTCGGTCTCGGCAAGACATTCGAGTGCCTGTTCTATATGTCCGAGTTGTGAGAGAGTGAATGCACGACATTGGTTCACTTCCGATGTGCTAATATTGTATTTCTTGAAACATTCCAACGCCTTGTTATACTGCGGCATAGCCTCCTCCGGTCTGCCCATGTTGAGCAGGCAGTTGCCTACGAACATATATGCAGCACCCTCCTCCGGACAGAGTTTGAGGAAACGCTGGTAGTAGTCCATTGCCTCGGTGAAGTTGCCAAGCGAGAACAGACCGTTAGCTTTGTTGAGCAGTGCCTCCTCGTCCTCGGGGTCGATAGCTATGGAGTATTCGCTCGACGTTATCGAGTCGTTGATGCGGTTGCTCATGAGCTGCGTTACGGCGAGTGAGTTCCAGTACTTGCCCGAGTAAGGGTCTTCGTCGAGCAGCTGTTCGAATATTTGTTCGCTCTGCTCGTAGTCGCCCTTGGCGAAAGCAATGCGTGCTTTCACCTCACGATAGTCGAGCAGGTCATCCTCGTCGCTCATGGCAAGCCACTTGGCTGCTATGTCGGGTTGGTTATAATCGATAAAAATAGTAGCTATGTCGAGTACATAGTCGGGCACGTCGTCCTCGTCAATCTTGTGCATCGCATTGTTAAGGAAGTTATCAGCTTCCTCAACATTGCCACGTGTAATCATAATCTCGGCTTGCAGATAAAGACAGTCGAGGTCGAGCTGGTCGGAAATCATGTCAGCGTAGTGTTGCGCTGTGTCGATGTCTTTATTGTCGATAAGAGCTATGCGTCCCTTGAACACCAATGGCATAGCTGCTCCTGGGTGTAGTTGGATGGCATAGTCAAGAACGTCAACAGCTTCCTTTCTCTTGCCACTGTCATAGTAATATTCAGCAATGTCCGACAGTTCGTCGCTGCCGAAGTACTCTGGATGGTCTTCTTGCAGCGACGATTCGTATCGGTGTAGTGTCTCTTGAAATTCGGGACTGTTGAAATAATTCTCTTTTTTCTCCATCAAAGTTTTACTTGTTTTGCTTTGCCCAAGCGTCCTTCAGACCCACAGTCTTGTTGAACACGGGGTTCTCGGCTGTAGAGTCGAGGTCTGCCATGAAGTAACCGATGCGCTGGAACTGCAGATACTGTCCCGGCTTGCAGTCGGCAGCGTAGTTCTCAACGTAGCAGTTCTCGATAGTTTTGAGGCTCTCCGGGTTGAGCAGTTCGCGGAAGTCGCGCTCATCAGCCGACGGGTTCTCAACGCAGAACAGACGGTCGTAAACGCGCACCTGAGCCTTGTGGCAGTGGTCGGCAGATACCCAGTGGAGTGTGCCCTTCACCTTGCGGTTGGCGCCCTCAAGACCGCTCTTGCTGAGCGGGTCGTACTCGGCCTGAATCTCCACGATGTTGCCCTCGGCATCCTTTGTGCAGCCAGTGCACTTCACGATGTAGGCGTTCTTCAGACGTACCTCCTTGCCCGGAGTCATGCGGAAGAACTTTTTCGGAGCATCCTCCATGAAGTCGTCGCGCTCGATCCAAAGATTGCGCGAGAAGGTGATGGTGTGTGTGCCGTCAGCCTCGTTCTCCGGATTATTAATAGCCTCCATCTCCTCAGTCTGACCCTCAGGATAGTTGGTGATGACGAGTTTAACCGGGTTGAGCACGGCAGACACGCGCAGCGCACGCTTGTTAAGGTCCTCGCGAACGGCAGCCTCGAGCAGTGCCATGTCGTTGAGAGCGTCGAACTTGGTGTAGCCGATTGAGTCGATAAACTTGCGTACTGACTCGGGCGAGTAGCCACGGCGACGCATACCCGAGAGTGTCGGCATACGCGGGTCGTCCCAACCCGACACGAACTTCTCCTCAACAAGAGCCAGGAGCTTGCGCTTCGACATCATTGTATAAGTAAGGTTCAGACGGTTGAACTCGATCTGACGCGGGCGGAAGTCGTGTAGGTTCTCTGTCTCGCCACGCATCTCCTTCAGATAGTCGATGAACTTGTCGTAGAGTGGGCGATGAGGTACGAACTCGAGTGTACAGATAGAGTGGGTTACACCCTCGAAGAAGTCGCTCTGTCCGTGAGCGAAGTCGTACATCGGATAAGCGTGCCACTTCGTGCCTGTGCGGTGGTGTGGAGTGTGGATGATGCGATAGATGATCGGGTCGCGGAAGTGCATATTCGGGTTAGCCATGTCGAGCTTTGCACGGAGCACCATGCTGCCCTCCACAGCCTCTGGAGTGTTCATCTTGTTGAACAACTTGAGGCTCTCCTCAACGGGGCGGTCGCGGTAAGGCGAAGCAACGCCCGGAGTGGTAGGTGTGCCCTTCTGCTCGGCAATCTGCTCTGCAGTCTGCTCGTCGATGTAAGCGTGTCCGTTCTGGATCATCCACACAGCGAAGTCCCAAAGCTTCTCGAAATAGTCGGAAGCGTAGTATATGTTACCCCATTTGAAACCGAGCCAAGAGATGTCGTTGAGGATGTTCTCAACGTACTCGTTGTTCTCCTTTGTAGGATTGGTGTCGTCGAAGCGCAGGTTGCACACTCCATTGTACTTTTCAGCCACGCCGAAGTCCATGCAGATAGCCTTAGCGTGTCCGATGTGCAGATAACCATTAGGCTCTGGCGGGAAACGCGTCTGTATGCGTCCGGCGTTCTTGCCATCAGCGAGGTCCTGCTCAACGAGCTGCTCTACAAAACTCAAATTCTTCTCTTCTACTGTCTTTTCTTCTGTAATTGCCATATATTTAGACTTTTTCTGTTTCTTTCTTTCGTTACATTATGATATAGTATCGTGCAAAGTTACGATTTTTCAGTGATGTGCGCAATTTTATACTATCAATAATTTTTTTATTTCATTCGATTTTGTTACTTTTGCGTTCAGATTAATAATAATCGAAAGTCAATATAAATTAACTTAAACAAATATCAGAGTTATGAAACCAACACTTTTCCTCCTCGCTGCAGGTATGGGAAGCCGTTACGGCGGACTGAAGCAGCTCGACGAGCTCGGTCCTCACGGTGAGACAATCATGGATTACAGTATCTACGATGCAATCAATGCTGGCTTTGGCAAGCTTGTGTTCGTTATCCGTAAGGATTTTGAGGATGACTTCCGTCGCATTGTTCTTTCTAAATATGAAGGCCACATCCCTTGCGAGCTCGTGTTCCAAAGTCTCGACGCACTGCCCGAGGGCTTTACATGTCCTGAGGGTCGCACAAAGCCTTGGGGTACTAACCATGCGCTGATGATGGGTGCAAGCGTTATCAATGAGCCGTTCGCTGTACTCAACTGCGACGACTTCTACGATCGCGATGCATTCCGTGTAATGGGCAAGTGGCTCAGCGAGTTGCCAGAGGGTTCTACTGGTAAGTATGCTATGGTCGGTTTCCGCGTAGGTAACACTCTTTCTGAGAGTGGCACTGTAAGCCGTGGCGTATGTGAGAACGATGAACATCATCACCTGACATCTGTTGTAGAGCGCACCAAGATTCAGCGCTTCGACGGCGTTGTGAAGTATCTCGACGACGACAACGAAACATGGGTAGAGATTCCCGATACAACACCGGTATCTATGAACTTCTGGGGCTTCACACCTGATTACTTCAAGCACAGTGAGGAGTACTTCAAGGCGTTCCTCTCTGACCCGAAGAACATGGAGAACCTTAAGAGCGAGTTCTTCATCCCATTGATGGTAGACAAGCTCATCCACGACGGCACCGCTACTTGCGAGGTGCTCGACACAACATCTAAGTGGTTCGGCGTGACCTATCCGGAGGATCGTCCGGACGTAGTGGCTAAGTTCCAGAAACTTGCCGACGAGGGTGTTTATCCTGCAAAGATGTTCTAAACTACATCGCAATATTTATTTTCATTATAGCGAGGAGCTGCGCTGAAACCATTCGTTTCGGCGTAGCTCCTCGTTCTTTATTGCTATTTACTCTGTGTTTTTGTTTGCGTTCTCATTAAAAAGTAGTAATTTTGCAGCCGTAAATAAATGTAGCAGTATCGTTTACTATATACATTATATTATATAGAGTGCTTGTTAAACCTCTTAAAAAACAAGATTATGCAGAAAAACAAGAAAACCGTGAGTGTGCTGTTTTTGCTTTTCAGTACGCTTTTCTGCGTTTGTCTTATTACGGCAAACGTGCTTGAGACAAAGCAAATTGCGTTAGGTCCGATTAGTGTAACAGGCGGATTAATCGTCTTCCCCGTTTCGTACATCATCAACGACTGCGTTTGTGAGGTATGGGGCTATGGAAAAACCCGATTGCTGATATGGTTGGGTTTCGCTATGAATTTCCTATTTGTCCTCTTCGGAGCATTGTGCGACATATTGCCCGCTGCACCTTACTGGCATAACGAAGAAGGCTTTCATGCGGTATTCGGTCTTGCGCCACGTATCGCATTCGCATCATTCTTGGCGTTCATCGTCGGTTCGTTCGTCAATGCTTACGTGATGAGTCGCATGAAACTCTCGTCGGGCGGCAAGAACTTCTCGGCTCGCGCCATACTCAGTACGGTGTACGGCGAGGCAGCCGATTCGATTATCTTCTTCCCATTGGCACTTGGAGGAGTAATCCCGATGAGCGAATTGCCAGTGTTGATGATTTCGCAGGTAGTGTTGAAGACCCTCTACGAGATAATCGTTCTGCCTCTTACCATACGCGTTGTGCGTTGGACAAAGAAGTTTGAGGGCGAGGACAACTTCGATACCAATATGAACTATAGCATCTGGCGAATATTCAATATTTAAGACAACGTTCAGAGGTTAATGTGCTTTAAAATATAGTATATATAAAATGTAGTATATATAATAAGTATATAAATGGTAACAAATTCAGATAATCGCCGCGACGAAGGCTTGCAGGCACTCGGAGCGAAGACAAAGTATCGTGACGACTATGCGCCGGAAGTGCTTGAGACATTTGTCAACAAGCATCAGGGCAACGACTACTGGGTGCGTTTCAACTGTCCGGAGTTCACATCGCTGTGTCCGATTACCGGTCAGCCCGACTTTGCGGAGATACGCATATCGTATGTGCCGGACGTAAAGATGGTGGAGAGCAAGAGCTTGAAGCTCTATCTGTTCAGCTTCCGTAATCATGGCGACTTTCACGAGGACTGCGTGAACATAATCATGAAAGACCTCGTGAAGCTTATGGATCCTAAGTATATCGAGGTGACTGGTCTCTTCACACCGCGTGGAGGCATTTCTATATGGCCTTATGCCAACTACGGCAAGCCAGGAACAAAGTATGAAAAGCTCGCAGAACGTCGTTTTGAGGAGCACGATTTGCGTGGATAATAACATCGTTAGGTGCAGTTGTGGACAACTGCACCTTTTCTCGTATATAATAACTACCTAAAAATTAATGTAATAAGTATGAAGAAAATCTTTTGTACAGTGATGATGGCACTTGCCATGTCTGCCGGTGTTTCTGCCGAAAATGCTGCTAACAGCACAGCCGGAACCGCTGCCGACAAGGCTGCTGTGAACAAGTATGTGCCAACAGAAGGCAATCTCGCAGCACGCTCTCATTTTCAAGACTCTAAGTTCGGCATCTTCCTCCATTGGGGACTTTACAGTATGCTCGCCACCGGCGAGTGGACAATGACAAACAACAACCTTAACTACAAGGAGTACGCCAAGCTTGCAGGTGGTTTCTATCCCTCAAAGTTCAGTGCACGTGAGTGGGTGTCAGCAATCAAGGCTTCCGGTGCGAAGTATATCTGCTTCACAACACGCCACCACGAGGGCTTCTCAATGTTCCATACGAAATATTCAGACTATAACATCGTTGACGCTTCGCCGTTCAAGCGCGACGTAGTGAAGGAACTTGCCGACGAGTGTCATCGTCAGGGCATCGGTTTGCACTTCTACTACTCGCACATCGACTGGGGACGCGAGGACGCACCGCTCGGACGCACCGGTCTTGGCACTGGCCGCCCGAAAGAGGCGCAGAACTGGGATAGCTACTATCAGTTCATGAACAATCAGCTCACAGAGTTGCTCACCAACTATGGCGAGGTGAACGCTATCTGGTTCGACGGCTGGTGGGATCAGGATATCAATCCGTCGTTCGACTGGCGCTTGCCCGAACAGTATGCGCTCATACATAAGCTGCAGCCCTCTTGCCTTATCGGCAATAACCACCACTCTCAGCCGTTCGACGGCGAAGATTTCCAGATGTTCGAACGCGACCTTCCAGGCGAGAATACTGCCGGTCTGTCGGGTCAAGCAATCAGCAAACTTCCGCTTGAGACCTGCGAGACCATGAACGGCATGTGGGGCTACAAGATAACAGACCAAAACTACAAGTCGACAAAGACTCTCATTCATTATCTCGTGAACGCTGCCGGACGCAACGCCAATCTGCTTATGAACATCGGTCCGCAGCCAGACGGCTGTCTGCCTGAGGTTGCTGTGCAGCGCCTGAAAGAGATGGGCGAGTGGATGAAGGTTTATGGCGAGACAATCTACGGCACACGTGGCGGACTTGTTGCTCCGCACGATTGGGGCGTGACAACACAGAAGGACAACCGTCTCTTTGTGCATATTCTCAACTTGCAGGACCGCTCACTCTTCCTGCCTATCGGCTCGAAGAAGATTCGCAAGGCTGTCGACTTCGCCACACGCAAGGCTGTGAAGACACAGAAATGCGACGGTGGCGTGCTGATTTCTCTCGACGAAGTGCCCACAGATGTTGACAAAGTAATAGAAATTCAGCTCTAATATTTACTAAAAAAGCGTTGATATTACTGAGTAATTGAATTTTTTTCTCTAATTTTGCATATTTGAAGAGGTGTGCAGTGGCTTAAAGTCACGCTATCTCTTCAAATTGCGTTATACGAACAATAAAAAATCAACTAATAGAGATGAAAAAGAAAATCCAGTTCAGTCTCGTTTATCGAGATATGTGGCAGTCTTCTGGCAAGTTCCAGCCACGCAAAGACCAGTTGGAGCGCATTGCTCCCGTGATTATCGATATGGGTTGCTTTGCCCGTGTTGAGACCAACGGTGGAGCTTTCGAGCAGGTGAACCTTCTCGCAGGCGAGAATCCAAACGATGCAGTACGCGCTTTCTGCAAGCCTTTCAATGAGGTAGGTATCAAGACCCACATGCTCGACCGTGGTCTTAACGCTCTGCGTATGTACCCCGTGCCTGACGACGTTCGCGCCCTCATGTACAAGGTGAAGGCAAAGCAGGGTACAAACATCACACGTATCTTCGACGGTCTGAACGACGTTCGCAATATCATTCCGAGCATCAAGTGGGCAAAGGAAGGCGGCATGACTCCGCAGTGTGCTCTCTGCATCACCAACTCTCCGGTTCACACTCTGGAGTACTACATGAATATTGCCGATCAGCTTATCGCTGCCGGTGCAGAGGAAATCTGCTTGAAGGATATGGCTGGTATCGGTCAGCCTGCATTCCTCGGCAAACTCACAAAGATGATCAAGGACAAGTATCCTGAAATCATCATCCAGTATCACGGTCACTCAGGTCCTGGTCTCTCAATGGCTTCAATCCTTGAGGTTTGCCAGAACGGTGCCGACATCATCGATACAGCTATCGAGCCGTTGTCATGGGGTAAGGTGCATCCGGACGTTATCTCTGTTATCAGCATGTTGAAGAACGAAGGCTTCGACGTTCCCGAAATCAACATGAGTGCATACATGAAGGCTCGTGCCATGACCCAGGAGTTCATCGACGAGTGGCTCGGCTACTTCATCAACCCTGGCAACAAGATCATGTCTTCGCTCCTCCTCGGCTGCGGTCTGCCTGGCGGTATGATGGGTTCAATGATGGCTGATCTCGGCGGTATGCGTACCACTATTAATAATGTGCGCAAGAAGAACGGCCTTGACGAACTCTCCATGGACGACCTCCTCATCAAGCTCTTCGACGAGGTGGAATACGTATGGCCACGCGTAGGCTATCCTCCATTGGTAACACCGTTCTCACAGTACGTGAAGAACATCGCCCTTATGAACCTCCTCACTCTCGAGCAGGGCAAGGGACGCTTCGTGATGATGGACGACTCTATGTGGGGTATGATTCTCGGCAAGTCGGGTAAGATACCGGGAACTATCGATCCGGAGCTTGTTGAACTTGCAAAGAAGCAGGGTCGTGAGTTTACCGACGTTGACGCTCACACACTTCTCACAGACGCTCTCGACGACTTCCGCAAGGAGATGGCAGAAAACGGATGGGAGTGCGGTCAGGACGACGAAGAACTCTTCGAGCTCGCTATGCACCCTGAGCAGTATCGCAACTACAAGAGCGGTCAGGCTAAGAAGAACTTCCTCGCCGACCTTCAGAAGCTCAAGGATGCCAAACTCGGTGCTAACCTCTCTCCCGAGCAACTCAGTGCTTACAAGCACGCCAAGGCAGACGCTGTTGTTGCTCCGGTTAAGGGTGACATCTATTGGGAGTTCTCTGGCGAGGGCGAGTGCGCTCCGACTGTAGAGCCGTTCATCGGCAAGGAGTACAAGGAGGGCGACGTGCTCTGCTACATCCAGGCTCCTTGGGGCGAGTTTGTAGAGGTGCCGGCTGCTCTTGGTGGCAAGCTCGTTGAGATCAATGCAAAGCGTGGCTCAAAAGTACAGAAGGGCGACGTGATTGCATACATCGAGCGCGAGCACGAGTAAAAATATATGTATAAGCAAATAATCGACAAATACTACGTAGGATGTGATGCGTTGCGTCATATCCTACTCACTCATAGCCAATCTGTAGCGCAACGTGCGCTGCAGATTGCTTCGTTACATCCCGAACTACATATCGACTGCGACTTTGTAGAGCAGGCTGCGATGCTTCACGACATCGGAATCATCCGCGTAGATGCCCCAGGTATAGAGTGTCACGGCACGGAGCCGTACATACGTCATGGTGTCTGTGGTGCTGAAATGCTGCGCAGCGAGGGATTGCCCGAGCGTTACGCCCGTGTCTGCGAGCGTCATACCGGCGCCGGACTGACCCTCGACGACATCGTTTCGCAAGATCTGCCATTGCCACATCAGGATATGCAACCCGAAACAATAGAGGAGAAACTTATCTGTTATGCCGATAAGTTCTACTCGAAGACACATCTCGACCGCGAGAAGACCATTGAACAGGCAGAACGTTCGCTCGCCAAGTTCGGTGGCGACACATTGGCACGGTTCCGCAAGATGAAGGAACTCTTTGAGCCAGAGAAGTAAACAACAAGAACCAACATTATTCAAATTGAGAACAAAGACAGCTATAGCCCTATTGCTTTGCGCCATCATGTTTGTGATGGCAAGTGCTGACGCACCCTCTAAGCAACGCAAGAAGAGAGAGAAAGTTCTTCGCGACTCAATAGAGATAAGTGATATTGCGGATACCATTTTGCGCGATTCGTTGTTGTCGACTAACGACACTATGCTTACTCTTACTGTTGACACAACGCTCGCATTGGGCGTTGACACAACCAAGATGGACTCTCTGCAACTCGCTATATACCACCACAATAAGGCTATCGACGACTCCATACGCCTCGACTCAATCAACCGCCAACGTGCGGGAGGCATCAATTCTCCAGTAAACTATTCGGCAAACGACTCTCTCGTGTACGACGCCGTCACGAAGACAGCACGTCTATATGGCAGCTCCACCGTGAAATACGAGAATATGGACCTCGCTGCCGAGCGCATACACATGAGCATCGACTCATCCTTGGTACACGCTACCGGAGCCAAGGACAAGGCTGACACCACCGGCATGACACTCTTCGGCACACCCGTGTTCTCTAGGGGCTCTGACAAGTACGAGAGCGACACCATGGCGTTCAACTTCAAGACAAAGAAAGGCCTCATCAGCAATGTGTACACACAGCAGGAGGACGGCTTCCTGCGTAGCGAGATATCAAAGCGCAGTCCGAACGGTGATATCTTCCTTCAGCACGGTCGCTATACCACTTGCGATGCCGAGCACCCCGATTTCTATATAGCTCTTTCGCGTGCAAAAGTACGCCCTGGTAAGGAGGTCGTGTTCGGACCGGCTTATCTCGTGGTTGCCGATGTGCCTCTGCCGTTTGCCATTCCTTACGGCTTCTTCCCGTTCACCAAGAGCTATTCGAGCGGCTTCATCATGCCTACATACGGCGACGAGAGCAACCGCGGCTTCTATCTGCGCGACGGTGGCTACTACTTTGCCATCAGCGACAAGATGGACCTCAAACTCCTCGGCGAAATATACACAAAAGGCTCATGGGGACTGTCGGCTGCCATGAACTACACCAAGCGCTATCGCTTCAGCGGCAGTTTCTATGCAAGTTTTCAGAACACACAGACCGGCGACAAGGGAATGCCCGACTTCACCCGTCAGAAAAGCTTCAAGATACAGTGGAGCCACCGCCAGGATCAGAAGGCAAACCCTTACAGCTCGCTCTCAGCCAGCGTCAACTTCGCTACGTCGAGCTACGAGCGCAATAACCTCAGCTCGCTCTATAACCCGCAGACCCTCACCCAGTCTACACGCACATCATCCGTGTCGTGGAGCACAACGTTCTCGAGTATCGGTTTGTCGCTCAGCTCTACAGCCAACCTCTCGCAGAACATGCGCGACTCGTCGATAGCGATGACCCTGCCCGACCTTAACATCTCGCTCTCGCGCTTCTACCCCTTCAAGCGTAAGCACGCTGCGGGCGACGAGCGCTGGTACGAGAAAATCTCGATGTCGTACACGGGTCACATCTCCAACAGCATCAATACTAAGGAGGACAAACTGCTGCATTCCAACCTGATAAAGGACTGGCGCAATGGCTGGAACCACTCGATACCTATCAGTGGCAACTTCACGCTGTTCAACTATATCAACATCTCGCCGTCGTTCAACTTCCAGGACCGCATGTACACGCACAAGGTGATGCGCTCGTGGGATGCTGCTGCGCAGCGCGAGGTGTGCGACACTATATACGGCTTCAACAACGTGTACAACTACAGTATGTCTATCGGTGCGTCGACGAAGCTTTATGGTTTTTATATGCCGAGCCGCAAGATATTCGGCGACAAGATTCAGGCTATTCGCCACGTGCTGACTCCGTCTGTGAGCTTCAGTTATGCGCCCGATTTCAGTGCGTCGCGCTATGGCTACTACAAAACTTATCAGCGTACGAACGCTGACGGTTCGGTGGACTTGGTGGAGTACTCGCCTTATAAGGATCAGCTCTTCGGCGTGCCGGGTAAGGGCAAGACTGGCAACATCGCGTTCGACCTCTCGAACAATGTGGAGATGAAGGTGAAGAGCAGCAAAGACTCCACAGGCTTCAAGAAGCTCAGTATAATCGACGAACTCGGTCTGTCGATGAGCTACAATATGGCAGCCAAGGAAAAACCGCTTTCCGACCTCACCATGCGCATCCGCCTCAAGTGGTGGAAAAACTACACGTTCAACATGACGGCTGTCTTTGCGTCGTATGCTTACGAGCTTGACAAGAACGGTCGTCCTTATGTGGGCAACCACACACTTTGGGGTATGGGCAAGTTCGGACGTTTCCAGGGTACATCGCAGAACTTCTCGTTCACGCTCACGCCCGACAAACTTAAGAAATGGTTCGGCGGTGGCGACGACAAGGAGCGCAAGAAGCGTAACGGAAAGGACGAGGAGGACGGTATTGACACCGACGTCGAGTCGAACGTGGACGATACGATGGTGAACGCCCAGCGCAGCACGCGCAAGAAGAGTGGGGGTGGCAAGGCTGAAACGGACGCTGACGGCTACATGCGCTTCAACATGCCCTGGTCGCTCACGTTCGGTTATGGCATCACCATGCGCGAGAACACCGGCGGCAAGTTCAACACGAAGACGATGCGCTATCCGTACAAGTTCTCGCAGAACCTCAACGTGAGTGGTAACTTGCGGCTTAGCGACGGCTGGAACATATCCTTCTCGAGCGGTTACGACTTCGACCAGAACAAGCTCTCGATGACCACGGCTTCGCTGCAGCGCGACCTCCATTGCTTCAACATGGCGTGCTCCGTAGTGCTTGCTCCGTACACAAGCTATAACTTCTCGTTCCGTTGCAACGCTGCTACGCTCACCGATGCGCTGAAATACGACAAGCGTTCGGGGTACAGCAATGCCGTGCAGTGGTACTAAAAGTGTGGTGAGATGTTCTTGCTCTGGCAAGCGGCAAAGCCGAGCGGAATGAAGAATAAAAAAAGCCTATGGATTCATTATTTCTACTTCAGTTTGCATGTTTCATATTCATGCTTATCAATGGGCTGTTTGTGGGGCTCTCTCATCTTCATGTAAGATGGGAGAACAAGCGGTATGAGCGTTCACGATGGATGATTGTTGTCGCCTTAATAGGATTGGCGATACAATATGCGGTGCAGATGGTTTTTGGATTCCGTGCTGCTGACGACAGTCTTGGGGCGGTCATCAACATTCTCGTCTATACGCCCTGCTTCTCGCTTATCTCTTTAGGTATCTACAACATAGAGACCACACGTTCCAACCTCAGAAAGATGATACTGATGTGCAGTGGCATTTATGCTGCCATCATTGTGGTCTTTTGTGTGGGTATCAGTCTTCATCATAGTCTGTATATCAGAGAGGGGCTTTATGTGATGCTTGCGTTGTTTTGCCTAAGTGTTTTATATTGCATATACATGATTATTCAGGAGATGATTAGGCGTAAGAATATGTTGGAGACAATGGCTGCAACGGATATGTTGCCTTACGTGAGATATTCGCGTGCAAGTGTAATCATTCTCTGGCTCGCAGTTCTCGCTATGCCGATTGCCATCTTTTCTACCACCTTATTATATATAGTAGGTCCTGCTGTATTGCTTGCCTTGTTGTTCTTCAACCTTACATTTATCGCTCTTGGCAGCAGTTATATTCCAACAGAAGAACTCCTGTATAAGGAAGAGGAATCGATGAAGCCGAATGTGGAGTGTGGAGCATCGGGGGGGGGTAAATCCTTTTTCGGATGGGCAGAAAAGCCCTCGGGAGGCTACCACAAAGCGTATGAACCCGATTTCGGAGGAGCGTAGAGTATTCGTACAGCAAAAGCTTGATGAGTGGTGTGCGAATGGAGGCTATAAGGACAGCAACGTAAATATGTTGACGCTTTCTCGTACACTTTGTATATCAAAGAACGAATTGAGCCTGTTTTTCGATCAATGCTTGCACTCTAACTTCCGAATATGGCTCAGCGAGATACGTTTCAACGCTGCAAAGAAGATGATGTTGGAATATCCAGATTATAACAACGACATCATTTCAGCCGAATGTGGATTCTCTTGTCGCACTCATCTTTACCGAATCTTCAAGACAAAAGAAGGCTGTTCTCCTACAGAGTGGAGAGACTTCCACTCTACAGATGCAGCACAAAATGACTCAAATTGGGCATAACCATTTTTTTGTAAAACACCAAAGAAAAAGCAAAACTCTTATCGAAAAACAGCCAAAAAGGTGTCGCATTCCTACGAATGCGACACCTTTTTGGTATGAATGCGACACATGAACAGGGGAAAACTGCACCTTCTTTCGTGGAAATACACGATATTTGCAACATGAAAGAAGTAATAGAAACTATGCCAAGGATTGAATTAGTCCTGATCATCATCGGGGTGTTTGTACTCATATTATGTATTATCTTCGGATATGCCATGATACATGAGTACAGAATGTATCTTGAGAATCATTGGAAGGCTCGCTATAGCTTTCGTGACTTCATCAAGAGAGAACGCTTTTATATCTTTTTGCTGTTGGCATCCATATTGATCTGTCTGACAAACCTCTTGTATTTCCTGGAATGAAAAAAAATAAACGAAATAATATGGTAAATCATTTAAGGTAGGTTCTATTAATTCATAAATTCGAGTGGAAGCCGTTCCGTCAGAT
>ERZ791680.1506-NODE-1506-length-14393-cov-4.571419_pt1 | contig 14393 bp, 10 predicted proteins | sample MGYA00510051_ERZ791680 | MGnify/ENA primary metagenome ERZ791680 (study PRJEB30046, sample SAMN00715238) | human gut metagenome | study: EMG produced TPA metagenomics assembly of the A metagenome-wide association study of gut microbiota in type 2...
ATAATATGCAGCCTCTGATTATTACTATTGATACCCCTGATCCATTCCTTAAACGCTGCATACCTGTCATTGTTAGCGTTACTACAAATACCAACTAATGACTCGACAGTGGAAAATAACATATCTGTATCACTATGTATCTCACTAACTTTAACAGTATTCTTATCTTTTTCCCCACCCACAATTTGATATTTGAAATTTTTCAGGTCTTTGAATGCCAAAAAATCATGCTTAAACATACTTTCACTGGTCTGAGCTAAAAGCTGCCTTCTATGGGTAAGCCATAATACCTTATCTCCTTTACTGATTGCGTGCTCTTTTACATACTTTAAGCCAATCACAGTTTTACCGCCACCTGTCGGTATTACAATAAGTGTACTGTAATTTCCTTCCGTACTGGATTTTCCACGTTCTTCTTTCATTCTCCCTAAAATATCAACAATTTTATCTTGGTAAGATCTGTCAATTTTCTTTGCCATATCAATTCTCCTCAAAATTTGTGTATAAAACTATTTTATCAGAAATTTTGTATGAATTTAGTCCCTCATACCCCTGACTGTCCCGTATCACCAGGCACAAATCAAACTTATCCAATACCTCGGTCACCTCTTCCTGTGTTATCGGATAAGCATCTGTGTCAATGTAAAGCAAGACTGGCTCATCAGTACGCATCTCCTTATTTGCTTCTATACTTTTCCTCAATATCTTCATTCCCAGCTTACCTTTTACCTTGGTATTCCCGTCTATCCCAATTAACCAATCCAAAAGAGAATCATTCATGTCTAACGGCGTAATTCCAGAATTTCCAATCGCATCAATAAAATCTGAAATCTTTTTTGTTTTAAGATATTCCTTCAACTCCTCATAAGCAGATAAGCATACCCCATTATTTTTAAAATACTCAGAAACAAAATAGCTTGCTGCCGCCACTAAAATATTCTCCTCAGACATATCATTTATCAGAACACGAGTTGACATCTGGTCTGTAATGCTTTTTATCACAAACTTTAAAACGTCAAGATTGTCCTCTGTAACAATTTTATTTATACTTATGTTCTGCATCAAATCGCATAACAGGATGTTTTTCTTATTGACGGCCTCTCTCAATATACGATTACTGTACACCTCATAATCTTCTTTCACCAATGCTCTGCCATTTTCACCAACTCTACCCTCATCAGCTCTTCTTTGATACTCCTCTACATCATACCCATTTTCAAAATAATCCTCTGTTCCAATATACCCCGTCTCAATCGCCTCAAGACGCGCCTGATATGTAGAAATCTTTTCATAGGTGTCTTGTAAAATCAATCTCCTCTGATTAAACATATCCATCTGACCATCCTTGACCAATTGACTCATATCCATGTCTGATTGCAGTAAATGCTCAACCAACGGCACTGAAATATTAATATGTGTTAAATTGATCAGCTCTGATATTTTATTCTTAACCTGGCCAAATGTAATCTTATTTCCATCTTTATCCTCTAAACGATTGCCATCATAAAATAAATATCTGGCAAATCCATAGTTGAATTCCCTACCATTAGTCCAAATACCATCCTCGTCAGCAACAGGTTCTGGTATTGTCATTGCAAACTTCTTATTATCTCCTGCCGCAACATTAACAAAGATACTTGGAGTATTGGTAACTGCAATCACACCTCGACAAGCATAATTGGTCAAAACCTTTTTATTAAGGAAATCGCAAATATCCCTGATGTTATCCTGCTCTTTCTCAATTGGTAAAAAACAATCAGCCTCCTTACTAAAACTATTGAAACATCTATCTGGAAAGATGCCCAACTTACTAAAATCATTAGCCCTTAAACCAAAAATCTCTCCAGCCTCTTTCTGACTCATCCCCAATCCAGCTATCAACTTATAGATACAGATAAATAAAAACTCTAATAGCTCATCTGTATAGGTACTCTTCTTATTACCACTCTCTCGAATATCATCAATAACCATATCTCTAATCAATTTATAGTCTTGTTTCAGCTTCTCAGTATCAATTTCATTCATATCATCTTTACTGACTTTCTCTACTATACAGTTAATCATATGAAAGTAATTTTCAAACTTTTCTTTTAACTCGTCTGATGGTTCTAAACTCAGACCTTTATTATTAAATATATGGCATGAAACTGGAATCCTGTCTTTGAAATATCCAACTTTTCTCATACTGCACCTCCTGAAAGAAGTATATCATACGCTTGCAGCTATTCATATAGGCAAGTTAACATACCCCAAAACTTTGCCTGCCTTTTTAGGGCTACAAAAAAATCAAGGACACGTTTCTTTCCAGATCCACGTTTGCATACCCCTAAATACAAAAAACCTATTCTCAACCATTCTCCATGGTCAAGAATAAGTTTTATTTTTACTCATATATTATATAAGCATCTGCTGAAGTAACCCCTTTTTAATTTGCTGCCAATCCTCTAGGACAGCTCTCTCAACTTTGATCTTTTGGTCATAACTATGTAAAAACGCCGCAATTTTATTTTGTTCTTCTAAACAAGGTACATTTACCTTAATATTCTCTATTGTAGAGGCACTCAAACTAGGTACCCCTGTAGATTCATCATATTTTTTCCAATTAATGTTCTGAAATAAATAATATTGAAAAAGAGGATTTTGCTTTTCTTTTGGCTTCGAAAAAAACAAGGTATCAACAGACCAAAATGGAGAGTTCATGAATTGCGGCTTATCTATTGAGCCTTTTCTTCCAATAAGTACACAGGCCCAATCACAATTATAGGAATCAACGTATGTAATAACTCCTCCCGTACCTAGTACTGGGTATAAACCTTTTTCTGTACTTTCTCCCTTATAATCTCTACCATGCATTATTTTCAATATATCACCAATATGTAATTTTCTCCACCTCGGAAATCTTTTACCTAAACCATCTTTAAAACTAACTTCTTGACTAAATATTTTTTGTATTAATCCCTTTTTCTGGCCTTCTAAATCTGTCACAATTTTTTTCTGTACATTAATCTTAGCATTAATTAATGATAAAAATTTTGAAATTTTAGTTTGTTCATCATAACTCGGCAATCTAATTTTACTTTTAAAAAATTCTTCTTGACCTAATGTCTTATTTCTTCCAGCTCCGCCTGGAGATGCTAATATTAATATTTTATGTCCATAAATTGAAATGAAATATTCTACTAAATAATCTAAATTTGCCTTATTTGTTATCGGTTTATACATAGGAAATCGATGAGAAGCTATCATACCCATCTCGTTATCTGTAGTTTTGGCAACAGCTCTTTCCCATGCAAATACTATATTCACTACAAAGCAATCTGGTTCTATCCAAAAAACACGCTTATTACCTAATTCTCTTCCTGTTACCTTCTCTTTATAAAAAAGTCCTTTTCCATGTGAACGTATTCCAATCTGTTTATATAATATATTGGGGTTGACATCTACAGGTTTGGCAACCCTTTCTAAAACATCTTTCAACGAATACAGCTTCCAATCATCAATGAATTCTGGAAACCTAATTTGGGGGTTCGTCATAACATCCCTCCTTCTATAAACCAAGCTGATTAAAGTAGTCATCAAGCTCTGCATCCAAAGCCTTTGACTCTTCTATATGCTTTAACAAATTTGCTTTAACTTCTGCTATATTGATTATCTCCTCTTCCTCAAAAGAATCAACATAGCGTGAAATATTTAGGTTATACTCATTTTCAACAATTTCATCTAAAGTTGCAATATGACAAAACTTATTTATAGGCTTTCTATTAATGTATGCGTCTACAATTCTATCGATATCCTGCTCATCAATATAATTCATATTCTTGCCAGAATGATAATATTGGCTAGCATCTATAAAACAAATGTTATCACTATTACCATTACGCTCTTTTTTTATAACCAAACAACATACAGGAATTGTAGTGCCATGAAAACAATTAGCCGGTAATCCTATGACTGCGTCAAGATAATTTAGCTTTTTTACAATATATTTACGTATGGTTTCTTCTGCTCCACCTCGAAATAATATACCATGTGGAAGTAAAATCGCAATTCTGCTATCACCCTTTTCCATATGATAAATCATATGCTGCAAGAATCCAAAATCCGCCTTGCTTTTTGGTGCTAACTTACCATAATCTGAATACCTTTCATCCTCCAAAAACTTAGGGTCAGCAGACCACTTTGCTGAATATGGCGGATTAGCTACCTGAACATCAAATTTTAAGTCACCAAATCTTTCATCATTCTCCAAAGTGTTTACATTGATAATTTCAAAGTTTTGGAATCGTATACCATGTAACATCATGTTCATTCTTGCCAGATTGTAAGTACTGCTAGTCAACTCTTGACCATAATACTTTCTTACATTTACATAATCGCCAACCATTAATAGTAAAGAGCCTGATCCACATGCACAATCAAATGCACTCCTTACATTAGTCAAACCAATTGTTGCCAACCTTGCCACTAATCTTGACATATTGGTTGGTGTATAGAATTCCCCACCCTTTTTCCCTGCTGTAGATGCGAAATTACCAATCAGAATCGTATATGCTGTACCCAAAACATCCACATCAGTTTCGTGTAGTCTAAAATCAATAGAATCAATTGTTTTCAATATCTTTGCAATCAACTGCCCTCTCTGCTTTGGCTCTCTACCAAGTTTACTTGACTTTAAATCCATATCCTCAAATAAACCAATAAAATCCTCTTGTGACTCCTGACCAAGGGTGGACTCTTCAATAGAGCCTATGATCTTCTCCATATATTCAATAGTAAAATCTCCTTTTTCAATCATCCCTATTACATGAGAAAACAAATACTGAGGCTCAACAACATACCCCAAGGTTTCCAATAAATCTGCTATTACATCTTCTTTAAAATCTTCTCTATTCCACGCCTCTTGATAAGAAATACCATCATTTTTTAACTCCTCAATCATGAAGTCTTCCGTCTTCTCTGATAAAAATCTATAAAATATAAAACCTAATATATAATTTTTAAACTCATATGCCTCCATATTACCTCTGAGTACATTTGCCATATCCCAAAGTTTGGTTGACAATTCACTAGCTAATTCTTGCTGTTTCTTTATATCAGTCATTTTATTCAGTCACCTCTATATTTGATATTTGTCGCAATTTTCTATCACAAACTGCATCACTTTCGTTACTAACTCACGAAGTTGTTTTAATCCTAAACTTCCACGTAACTCCTGCTTAATCTTCGCATTATCCAAAATACCTGAAAATGAGTATTCAGTAATCAATTGCTTTAAATAATCAGAGGATATACTATTTTCTCTAGCAAATTCCTCGATTTCTAAATCTCTCTGCTCGTCCTCAAACACAGCATACGCATCTAATACAGAATCCCCTTCTTGCATATTAGGCATTACTTTATTCAAGAATGCTTTAATTAAATCGACCTTTTTACGCAGTTCTGGACTGTCACTTCGGTCTAATTCATCAAAGATATGAGCGACATCTTTTTCTTTCTGTTCTTTATTAGATAAATCAACATCTTTCAACAAATTCATAATATATGCAACGTTAATTTTATCTGTTTGTACAAGTTCAATAGCAAAATCAATATCTGCTAGTATAGAAACTCTTTCCGCCTCATGACGTTTCACTACATTATCATGTATTGTAAAATACCTACTTTTAAAATTTTCATACTCTTGCTGTGTTATTTCTGGCAATAAATCATTCCATGTAAAGTCGCTAAATGTTTCCAATGTCAATAACACTTTTGATAGTTCTCTGAAAGCAATTACAAATTTCGCTTGGTCTTCTTCTGACTGCAACAAATCCACATCATCAGGTGTTGGTGTAATCTTATATAGTATTCCAAGTAGTTCTTTAAATCGCTTAACATAATAGGAATAAGGTTTCAATAAAACTTCTGTTACATCCCCACCACCAGAAAATAGTCTCAACGCATCATCTGTCTTTTTCTTCAGATTTCTAAAACAAACAATATTACCAAACTGTTTGGTTTCCTTCTCCACTCGGTTTGTCCTGCTAAAAGCCTGCAAAAGACTATGCCACTCCAAGTTTTTATCTACATATAGCGTATTCAATGGTCTGCTATCAAACCCTGTCAAATACATATTAACTACTAAAAGAATATCAATATGTGGTTTCTTTTTCATTTTCATTCTCTTAGAAATATCCGCATTATATCCAGCAAATGTATCGGTACTAAAACCTGTATTAAACATTCTATTGTAATCTAGCATCAATCTTTCAAGCTGATCTTTACTATGTTCTGTTTTCTCTTCTAAGTCCTCATTTGTTCCAAATGAAAATACTCCAGCCACTTTATAGTCATGGTTAATTGATTTTAACGCATCATAATATTTCATCAACATATCAATACTGCTGACTGCAAAGATAGAAGTATATGTATTACCTTTTATCCTCGTTTTTCCTTCATGATGCTGAATGATATGGTTCGCTATCAAATTCACTCTCTCATCCGACTCTAAAACCTCTTTTGTATCAATAGCCTCAACCAAGGTTTCATCTTCCGCATCATACTGTCCTCTGTAGGTACTAATATATTCTACAGAAAAGCCTAAAACATTCTTATCAAAAATTGCCTCTTTTATCATGTAATCATGCAGACAATCTCCAAAGATATCACTGGTTGTTCTTCCATCCTGAGATTTATTTTCAACAAACAAAGGCGTACCTGTAAATCCAAAATATTGCGCCTTTGTAAAATACTTTTTAATTTCTTTGTGCATTTTTCCAAACTGGCTTCTATGACACTCATCAATAATAAAGATGACTTTCTCATCCTTATATGCCTCTAGTTTAGCAGTATACTTTGGATTCTTAATAGCCTTTGACATTTTTTGAATTGTGGAAATAATTAACTTAATATTAGCATTCTCTATTTGCTTAACCAATTTATAAGTTTTATCGGTTACATCCACACAATCCGGTTCAAATCGATTAAACTCTGCCATAGTCTGTGTATCCAAATCATTTCTATCTACTAGGAAAAATACTTTTTTAATCCTTGGTTCCTGGATAAGTAGGTTAGCACACTTCCATGAAGTCAAAGTTTTTCCGCTACCTGTCGTGTGCCAGACAAATCCACCTCTTTCTGTACTTAAGGCTCTATCCATTACCGCTTCAGTAGCATAAATTTGATAAGGTCGCATAATAATCAGATTTTTATCCGACTCAGTTAAAATCATATACTTATAAATCATTTTTGTAACTCTATTAACACTCAAAAAATCGACTGAGAACTCATCCAGATTATTAATCCTCTTATTTTTCTCGTCTGTCCAATAAAAGGTCAACGATTTCATAATTCTTGCGTCATCTGTATTTGAAAAGTATCTAGTCTCAACAGAATTTGAAACAACATAAAACTGCACAAAATGAAATAATCCCTTATAACTATGTATACGGTAACGGTCAATCTGATTAATTGCTTCTTTGATATCAATACCTGCACGTTTTAACTCAATTTGTACAATCGGTATTCCATTCGCAAGCAATGTTACATCATATCTATTTTTATATTTTCCAACAACAGTGACTTGGTTTGTAACCTGCCAGATATTTCTTTCAGGGTATTTACTAAAAAAATCCAAATATACAGTACTTCCGTCCTCTCTATCCAAAACAAACTGATCTCTTAACTGTTTTGCACATTGAAACACAGTCTTGCCTGTTAATCCTGTCATCAAACGTTCAAATTCGACATCTGTCATATCCAAACCATTCAACTTATCCCGATTAAACCTATTCATCTGCTTACGAAAGTTTAATAATAGTGTATCATAATCTTTTATCTTAACTGGCTTAAATCCCTGAGCACCTAATTTATTAATCAAATTATTTTCCAATTCAGCTTCACTCTGGTATCCCATTAACTTCTCTCCTCTTCCTGTAAAGATAATATTTTAATAAATATCGGTAAAAAGTCGCCTCTATAATTCCACATACCTTCATCCATATGTAATTACCTAATCTCCATTATAGCAAATTATTTTACCAAAGTACAAAACAAAATTTTGCTGTCATAAAAACTGTAATTTTACAATACAGAACTCTACCAATCTCCACACAGGCGCGTCAGTGTGTCTTAGCCTAAAAGCAGGGGCTATCAAACTAGCTATTACAAATTTGTGACGCTATAAAACTAGCAAAACGAGAATTTCAGGTTAGTCAGTGCGTCTATAAACCGGATAAACGTAAAAATCGCTCCATTTTCTTCCAAAATGGAGCGATAACACACGTCAATATTCTCTTCAAAACCAATCCGAAAAAGCCGCAAATTTCCCAAAAATCCCGTAAAATCAAGGGGTTTTACATCTCGTCATTTAACCTACTTAAGCGCATCGCCTGGTCTGCCGCAATCAGATTATCCAATAGCTCCTGAATATCCCCGTTCATAATAGAATCAATCTTATACAGTGTCAGCTTGATTCTGTGGTCCGTCACGCGGCCCTGAGGGAAGTTGTAGGTACGTATCTTCTCAGAGCGGTCGCCGGTACCGATCTGGCTGCGGCGCTCCTCTGCCTCTGAGCTCTGGCGTTTTTCCAGCTCAATGTCGTACAGCTTGGAACGCAGCAGGCGGAATGCCTTTTCCTTGTTCTGAAGCTGGGATTTCTCTGTCTGGCTGTAAATAACGATTCCCGTAGGCATATGGGTCAGACGAACCGCGGAGTCTGTTGTGTTGACGCACTGTCCGCCGTTGCCCGATGCGCGCATAACGTCGATACGGCAGTCGTTCATATCAATCTGCACGTCCACTTCCTCGGCCTCAGGCATAACGGCCACAGTGGCAGTGGATGTATGGATGCGGCCGCCGGATTCTGTCTCAGGCACACGCTGGACGCGGTGTACGCCGCTCTCATATTTAAGCTTGGAGTACGCGCCCTTGCCCGTAACCATGGCAACCACTTCCTTGAAACCGCCGATGCCGTTTTCATTAAGGCTGACAATCTCCACCTTCCATCTCTGGCTGTCCGCATAGTTTGAATACATGCGGTAAAGTTCGGCCGCAAACAGAGCTGCCTCGTCTCCGCCTGCGCCTGCCCGGATTTCCAGAATGATGTTCTTGTCATCGTTAGGGTCCTTTGGAAGCAGGAGAATCTTAAGTTCATGCTCCAGGTCCTCAATCCGCTTTCTGGCATCGGACAGCTCTTCCTTGGCCATCTCCCGCATCTCCTCGTCGTTCTCTTCCTCCAGAAGGGCCAGGCTGTCCTCCACATCCTGCTTTGCCTGCTTGTACTGCTTATAGGCCTCCACAATAGGAGCCAGGTCAGCCTGCTCCTTCATGAGCCTGGTAAAACGCTTGGTATCCTGGGTCACATCCGGGTCACCCAGCATAAGCATCAGTTCTTCATAATGAATCAACATATCATCCAGCTTATCAAACATATCTATCTCCTGCTCCTGCGATTATTCCAATTCCAACCACTACATTAACCTGTTACCTGTGTTTCTCCCGGTCCGGCATCCCGGTCCGCGCCAGCCGGGCGTTTATGTCTAAGCGTTTATGTCCGCCCTCTCACCCCCGGCCTCACCGCCTGGCCCTCACCACCCGGTCCTGTCCTGCCAGATCCTGAAATGTCCTCACATCCCTGTATCCCCCGGACCGGAACAATCCTTCCACTGCCTCTGACTGGTCATATCCAATCTCCATATAGATACTTCCGCCCTCCGCCAGATGATTCCGGGCCTCTTCTGCCAGGATTCGATAAAAGGTCAGCCCGTCATCACTTCCGTCCAGGGCAATCCTGGGCTCATGGTCCCTTACCTCCGGAGCAAGGCCCTCTATGACCCGGCTGGGGATATAAGGCGGGTTTGAGACAATGACATCAAAGGTCCTGTCCGTCTCCAGAGCGCTGAACATATTGCTCTCAAACAATTCAAATCCGCCCTCGTATCCGCCCAAAAGCCTGTCACGGTTTCCGGCTGCCACCTTAAGGGCCTCGGCCGACACATCCAGGGCAGCCACATGACGGTATCTGCCCATGAGCGCCAGGCTGATGGCAATGCACCCGGAACCGGTGCACATGTCCAGTACGCGTTTTTCCCTGTCATTCTGTTCCTCCAGGACCAGCTCCACCAGTGTCTCCGTGTCCTGCCTTGGTATCAGCACATGTTCATTTACAAGGAACTCAAATCCCATGAACTCCTGGGTCCCGGTCAGGTGCTGGAGAGGGGTCCGGCCTGCCCTGGCTTCTATGAGCCTCATAAATTCCCGGCATTTTCCCTCTGTCTCCTCATCCTTCCCCAGCTCCCTGGCCTTCAGGGCCAGAAAAGACGCCAGATTCAGATGAAATACCTCCAGAAGCAGATACCTGGCATCCAGCTGCGGATCCGGCACCCCGGCCTTATTCAGTTCCTGAACACCCTGCCACAACAGCTGCTGCATGGTCATGTTTTACTGCTCCTTCACTGTCATTGCCTTTACCATTTCTGCTGACTTTATCATTTTCACTGCTTTCATCATTTCCATTTCCGCCATCATAGTGCCTGCTTTTCTGCCATCCCGGAAAATTCTCATCCAGATAAGCCCGCCAGTCAAACACTGTCTCCACTGCCGCGATAGCCACCTCTATCATGCTGTCATCCGGCTCCGTGGTTGTCAGTCCCTGCATCCACATGCCGGGACGGCTGAGCACATTCACCAGCCGTGAGTCATGGCGTCCCGCAAAACGCAGGAACTCATAGGACACGCCCGCGATCACAGGTATCAGCACAATCCGGCTCACCACACGCAGCCAGACCGTATCCACCCGTATCACCATAAAAAACAGGATGCTGATAACCATGACAATCATAATAAAGCTGGTACCGCACCGTTTATGCTCCTTGGAACTTGCCCTTACATTGTCCACTGTAAGCTCCAGCCCGTGCTCGATACAGTTGATGCACTTATGCTCTGAACCGTGGTACATAAAGGTCCTCCTGATATCCTCCATACGGGATACCAGCTTGATATAGGCTATGAAAATGACGATTCGTATTACGCCCTCCAGTATGGCCATCACTGTGTCGGAATGGATGAATCCTCTGCATATATTGGCGATAAACAGGGGAAGCACCATGAAAATGCCAATTGCCATAACAAAGGAAAATACCATAACCACTGTCATGAGCGCGCTCTCCAGCTTCTCGCCGAAAACCTTATCCAGCCACGCCTCAAATTTACCGGGCTCTGCCTCCTCGTCGTCCTCAAAAAAACTGCAGGACCAGGTGAGGGCCCTCATGCCCACTACCATGGAATCTATAAAACTGAAAATACCTCTTACAAAGGGAAGACCTAATACTTTATGCTTCTTGGTCATACTCAAATAGGTATCCTTTTTCACCTCAATATCCCCGTCCGGCTTGCGGACCGCAATGGCGTAGTCATTGCCGTTCTGCATCATGATGCCCTCGATTACGGCCTGACCACCAATTCCTGAATATTTCATTCCTTTAACCTTTCTGCTGTACGAAAAAGAAACCCTCTTTCCATGATTTCCCATGAATTCAGAAAGGGCTGAGCCTGCTCCCAAGCTCAACCCTCATCTCTTTGCTTATTAGTTAGCATTCATGCCATATTTACGATTGAACTTATCAATACGTCCACGAGCCTGAGCAGCCTTCTGCTGTCCGGTGTAGAATGAATGGCACTTGGAACAAACCTCAACGTGGATGTCCTGCTTTGTTGAACCTGTTACGAACTCATTACCACAGTTGCAGACAACCTTTGCCTGGTAATAGCTTGGATGGATTCCTTCTTTCATGATTTTCACCTCTCTGATATTATTTGCGGTTTCCGACCGCGGCCTGTGTATGCCAATCTGTCTCTGTACATTACAGGCAGCCGGCCGTATGCCGTCACCAGAACGCACAGATATCAGCAATAACTAAGTTAAACGCGTCCTCACCGTAAGGTTCTGACTCACGCGAACGCTAAAACTGCCGTCAATTCAGACAGCTTACATAGTATATCATAGAACCCCGGGACTTGCAAGATATTTTTTTGAAAATGTGGACAAATATCTAGCTGGATATGGGGTCAGGATATAGGGTTACTTCCAGCACTCCGGAAGCTCAGGTTCCCGTACCCTCACCGGCTCAGGATAAATCTCACCATGCAGTTCCAGCTCCACCCGCTCAATAATTTCCGGCTTCACCGGACGGTTGACCTCCACACCTTCTATGGGGAAATCCGTCACAGGCACTGTCTCTACCTTTTCCAGCCTGTATAACTCATCCATGCCCTCCAGAACACGGCCGAACACAGGATAAATGCCCTTGTGGTCCGGACAGTCCCTGAGGGGGAAGAAAAACTCGCAGCCTGCCAGTCCTGCCTCACCGTAGCCGCCCATGCACACGGCTCCGGGATGGGAGTCCAGGGGTACCACGTCCGGGTTCAGTTCAAACTCATTAGGAATCAGATACCGGCATTCCCTCTTTCCAAAGGCCGTGTAGCTGACATCCACCCAGTTTCCCGGCACAATCCGCTCAATGGCATGGTGGTCCAGGTATCCCCTGGAGGCTGTATAGATAAAGCTGTTCACTGTATTGGGCGCTGACTCCGGCAAAAGCTCTATGACAATGTTCCTGCCGTTGGCCATATGTAATGTTGCGATTGGATTCATATATCCTCCTATATAACCTCTGTTAGCCGGTTACGGATGAACCGATTATCTCAAATTCCTTGGAATAGTGGTTGAGCACCTCGCATCCATCCTCTGTCACCAGCACCAGATCCTCCACACGGACGCCGGTATCCCCGGGCAGATAGATTCCCGGTTCAATGGAAAATATCATTCCCGGCTCCGCTTTCTGGGTATTCACAGAGGACACGTCTCCGAACTCATGCTCTCCCAGACCGATGAAATGCCCCAGCCTGTGGGTAAAGAAAGGTCCGTATCCCTGTTCAGCGATCAGGTCCCTGGCCGCCCCGTCCAGCTCGCACAGAGGTACGCCGGGACGTATCTTTGAGATAGCTGTCTCATTGGCGCTGCGGACAATCTCATAAATACGGCGGTGCTCGTCACTGGCTTTGCGGAAGTAAAAGGTACGGGTCATATCGGAACAGTACCCGTCCTTGATGCAGCCCACGTCAAAAAGCACTGAATCACCCGGCTTTATAACGGTGCCGTCCGGTCCATGATGAGGGTCCGCCGCGTTGGCTCCAAAGGCCACCAGCGGTTCAAAGGAAAAACCGTCCGCCCCCAGGTCCATATATATCTTAAGCATCTGGTCTGCAACCTGACGCTCCGTGACGCCTTCATGAATCAGCGTTTTGAACACTGCCATGGCCTTATCATTGATGTCAGAGGCAGTGCGCATCTTATCCTGCTCCTCCTCATCCTTAACACCCCTTGTCCTGTCCACGGCAATGGAGGAATTTACAAAACCGGCAGCAGCCTCCATCTCCATAAGGGGCAGCAGAAACCGGGCCTTTAAATCCTTATCAACGCCCAGCGGGCTCTCCTTATCCAGATAGCCTGCCACGATTTCCGCCGCCGGGTCTGTATCCGAATACCACACCTTCTCCACGCCCACATCCTCAGGCACGGTAAACAGTTTATTCAGAAAATACACATGTTTCCCGTCCTCCCTCAGGTAAAGGGCATAAAACCGTTCAAATGGCTCCACATACACGCCTGTGAGATAGTAAATGGACATGGGGTCCACAATCAGCATCTGTCTCAGCCCCATTTCCTTCAGGGCTTCCATGATACGCTCCGCTCTCTTCTGCTTCATGATAATATCCTCCTCTTCTAAAACTGCTTTCTCAGCTTGGGGTCCAGCAAATCCCGAAGACCGTCGCCGATAAAATTAGCGCCTACAGCCATTGTAAAGATCGCCAGTCCCGGAAAGCCGGCCACCCAGAACTTATTGAAATAGTCAGCTCCATCCGAGACCATCATACCCCACTCCGGCGTTGGCGGCGCAGAGCCCAGTCCCAGAAAGCTTAAGGTGGAGAACATCAGAATCTGGTTTCCGATGTCCGTGGTAGCCATAATCAGAACCGAACTGATGCTGTTGGGTATGACCTCCTTCATCAGGATCCGGATTCTGGAGGCGCCCAGAACCTCGGAAGCCGCCACATATTCATTTTCCTTTACACTCAGCACCACGCTGCGCATCATACGGGCATAGGTGGGCCATGCCACCACAATCAGGGCAAACATGGTGTTAAACAGGTTGGAACCCATAACCGCATTGATAATCATTGCCAGGATCAGGGAGGGGAAGGACAAAATCATCTCTGAAAAACGCATCATCACATTGTCCACCCAGCCGCCCACATAGCCTGCTACGGCTCCATAAAATGTACCAATAAAACCTGCTATGACTACGGTAAGGCAGCCTGCCAGCAGGGAATACCTTCCTCCGGAGAGCACACCG
>ERZ791680.1507-NODE-1507-length-14370-cov-2.847503_pt1 | contig 14370 bp, 18 predicted proteins | sample MGYA00510051_ERZ791680 | MGnify/ENA primary metagenome ERZ791680 (study PRJEB30046, sample SAMN00715238) | human gut metagenome | study: EMG produced TPA metagenomics assembly of the A metagenome-wide association study of gut microbiota in type 2...
TGCGGCGAGGGTGAGATGCTAGGTTTCGCAGACATTAACTGCTATCATATTAAGTCCCCCTTCCTGCCTGGGATATCAAAGCGGAAGTATACGGATGAGTGGTTGGCGGAACAGAACCGGAAAGAGAATGAGAAGAAAACATTCCGGGGGAAGGAGTATGACACCTATAGCGCATTGCAGTATCAGCGGAAGTTAGAGCGAACCATCCGGAAGCAGAAACAGGACGTGGAACTCCTGGAGAAGGCGGGAGCTGATAAGGATGATATAACGGCTGCCAAGTGTCGGTTGAGACTGACCAATAAGGCTTATGTGGATTTCTCTAAGGAGATGGACATGCGGCAACAGAGGGAGCGGCTGAGGATTCCAAAGTAAAAAGTTGCGATATCGCAACGGAAAGAGAGGATTATATGATTATTACAGGAATGAAGCATTTTGAAAATGTATGCCAGAAGAAATTGGTTGAGTGGTATAGAAAAAATAGACCAGGGGTTGAAATTGACTTGGGCGATGTATTTATTGTTTGGTCATGCAAGACTTTACAGAATTATAAGTGTCTTGCATCTACGACAATAAGCGGAGATGGAATCTATGCTGAATATACGTTTAACGGCGATAAGCAAGAATTGTATGAAGATGTGTACAAGAAACTGACAAATATTTGCCACAAAGAGGAGTAAGCACGCGGGACTACCCTGGGTGCTATTTTTACGCCCAAAATTGCCCGGAACGGCGTAAAACTACCACCACAAGGGATGCAACCCCGTAGAAAAGCGTAGTGAGAAAGGAGCAATATGAAACGTAAATTTTTAGAGGACATGGGCCTGGCGAAAGAGCAGGTAGACAGCATTATGGCCGAGAATGGCAATGATATCGAGGCCATCAAACAGGAGCGGGATACTTACAAGGGGCAGCTGGAGACGGCGCAGTCAACGCTGAAAAGCTTTGAGGGCGTAAATATATCAGAGCTGCAAACGAAAGTGACAACACTTACAAACGACCTTGCAACCAGAGAGGCAGAGTATAAAAAGCAGTTAGCAGACCGAGACTTTAATGACTTGCTGAAATCCACGGCGGAAGGATTTAAGCCTAGGGATATCAGAGCTGTTATGCCTTTCCTGGACGTGGAAAAACTGAAATCCAGCAAGAACCAGGAAAGTGATATCAAAGCGGCCTTAGAGGCTGTAAAAAAGGACAACGGGTACCTTTTTCAGGATGTCACAATTCCGAGAGTGGTTGCACCCACTCCGGGGCCTGGCGGAGAAAAAACAGACGATACAAGGACACAAGCAAACAATGCCCTGAGAAGTATCTTGGGCAGAGAATAAGGAGGTAAACAATATATGGCAGTATATATTACAAGCAGAGCCGACGCGGAGGCCATTATCCGCGAACAGGTTATTTCAACTATTTTTCAGGACGCACCGAAGCAGTCCACATTCATGAGCATGGCGCGTAAGCTGCCGAATATGACCAGCAACCAGACCCGCATGAGGGTTCTTGACTTCCTGCCAACGGCTTATTGGGTGGATGGGGATACAGGAATGAAGCAGACCAGCCGCCAGGCATGGGACAACGTATTCATCGAAGCCGCCGAGCTGGCAGTTATTGTGCCGATTCCGGAGGCCGTGCTGGACGATGCGGAGTTCGACATTTTCGGGGAGATTACTCCAAGAGTCAACGAGGCGATCGGCCAGCGAGTGGACAGCGCTATTATTTTCGGTGTGAACCGTCCGCGTAACTGGCAGAACGATATCATCACACTGGCCAGACAGGCGGGAAATAATGTGGCAGTCGGATCCAGTCCAGATTATTACAGCCTGCTCTTGGGCGAAGGTGGCGTTATTTCCAAGGTCGAGGAGGACGGCTTCATGGCAACCGGCGCGCTGGCGGCTATGAGCATGAGGGCGAAACTGAGGGGGATCCGGGCAACGGACGGCAGCCTGATTTTTAAATCCGATATGCAGGGTTCAACAAACTATGCGTTGGATGGGGCACCGATGTATTTCCCACAGAACGGTGCTTATGACAATACTATCGCCCAGCTGATTGTTGGTGACTTCAAGCAGGCGGTATATTCCATTCGCCAGGATGTGACCGTCAAGATTCTGGACCAGGGCGTCATCCAGGACCCGACCACGAAAGAAATTGTCTATAACCTGGCACAGCAGGATATGGTTGCACTGCGTATCGTATTCCGTATGGGATGGGCATTGCCTAATCCAGCGACCAGAATGGACGAAGACCGTGTAGGCTGCCCGTTTGCTTATCTGGAGCCGTCTACAGCAGTAACAACCCAGAAAGTTACATTTACAGTAAAAGACAATGAGACATCACCTGTAGCAATTGCAGACGCGATTGTAGATGTAAATGGATCTAGAATTAAAACTAATGCCTCCGGTGTGGCAGAGTTTAACCTCCGCTCGGGAACATATCCAGCGAAGATTAAGAAGACTGGATATGGCACAATCACTGAGACTGTAACCGTGGCAGCGGCAGCTGTGGCAAAGACGGTTACACTGATTAAGCAGTAGAAAGGAAGGTGTGCTGATGGTATACGCAGACGAAACGTTTTACACAGAGAAATATCTCCTGGGGCGAAAGCCTGTCATCAGCACCGGCTTCCCATTTTACGCCCGTCAGGCCAGTCAGCTGATTGACCAGTACACATTCAACCGCCTGAAAGATGCGTCAGAGGCTTCGGAAGAAGTGCAGATGTGTTGTTGTGAACTGGCTGAGGCAGAATGTCGCAGGGAGAAGCAACTGAAAGAATCTGGTGGAAAGACTGCCGAGAAGATTGGTACCTACTCTGTCAGCTTCGACTCCGCCCAGGAGTTGGCTGCAGCTTCCGGCCGGGAACAGCGGGAAATCATCATGAAGTGGCTGGCTGATACCGGGCTGTGCTATCAGGGGGTGAATTGATGTATACCAACGCAGATTGCACGCTGTATCTGTACAGCAAGGAAGGCAAGGCCGAGAAGTACACCAGGTTTCCGGTCGAGGAAGTGTACTGGGAGGACGTGGAACAGGCCACCTTTATGAAGACTGGACAGCGAAACGCATGCTCCGTACTTCTGGTTATCCCGCTAGAAAGCCTGTCTGAGCCGATTAATTTCACGAGGGGAAAAGACCTTGTTGTCAAGGGCATTGTTGCGGATGAGATTGACTGTAGCAGCCAGGAGACCATGTCAAAGTCTCTGGCTGCCCTAAAAGCAGCGCATGAGCTGCTGACGGTAACTACGGTGGATGAGCGGTTGTATGGCAGCGAGTCGATGCAGCACTATGAGCTGTCCTGTAAGTAAGGAGGCGGCGAGATGTTTAACGGAAGTCTGGAGCTTAAACCAACAAACTTTATCCTGAAAAACCACGGAATCCAGCCAGGCGGACCAGTGCAGAAGGTGATAGACAGCGAGACTATGCGCTATATGGGGCCATATATGCCCAGACGGCAGGCGGGGGAACTGGAACACATGATGGTACTGTCCACCGTCATCGGATCCGGACAGATAGACATTCCGGGACCATATGCCCATTATTTGCACGAAGGTATATTGTACGTGTCTCCGACGACAGGCAGCTCCTGGGCAAAGAAGAATGAAATTAAAGTACCGACGGAGCGAGAGCTGACTTATGCAGGCGCGCCGATGCGTGGGAAAAAGTGGTTTGACCGCATGAAAGCTGACCATAAGGGAGATATCATCCAAGCGGCGCAGGCATTGATAGACAGAGGAGGGAAGTAATTGACAATCATAGATTTTATGCGACAGAAGCTGACGGAATATCCGAAAATATCGGAGTTTCTGGCTGGCGATGACATTCACATCGACTTCACGGACCCTTCCCCGGTTAATTATGGCCTGTCCAGTACCGGAGACAGCCTGGTCAAGGAGGATTTACTGGGAAACCAGATACGGCAGCATAATTTTGTCATGTATGCGGTTGGCCAATCATTTACGGATTATAACCGGTTGGCCAACAGTAATTTTCTCCTGGAGCTGGCTTACTGGCTGGAACGATTGCCGGAAGAGGAAGGCATATCCGCCACGGTGGAGAATCGGGAGTTTCTGGGGAAATTTATGAAAGCGACCACGGCCAATGCCATGAGCATGGGACTGATGGGAGAAACCATTAATGAGGGCGTTATATATCAGATACAAATTTACGCCCAATACAAAATAGAAAGTGAGGTATTTTAATGCCAGAAGCAGGTAAAATCAAGCGTAAATTTATGGCACATTACATCAATGCGGCACTTCCATCTGCGACCGCTGCGGCATTTGTCAGACTAGGAAAAGACTTGGAAGAGTATAGTGTGGAAATGAACGCCAACGTGAATACGAAAGACAATATTCTCGGTGAAACATCGGTGAATCTGGACAGTTATCAGCCGCAGGCATCGGTTAAACCGTACTACGCAGAGATAGGAGATCCGTTATTTGAGCGTCTGCAGGCGATTGTTGACGAACGCCAGACGCTGGATGATTTAAAGACAGAGACTATCGAAGTACATCTGTGGGAAACCGCTACGGCTGGAAAATATACGGCCTACAAAGAGGATGCAATCATCGAAGTGTCCAGTTATGGCGGAGATACAACCGGATACCAGATTCCATTTAATCTGCATACGACCGGGAACCGGGTGAAGGGTAAGTTTGATTTGGCTACCAAGACGTTTACAGCCGATTCTGGGGCCGGAGCATAAGGAGGTAATGTATGCGCAGTATTAATTTTGATGATGGATTTAAGTCATTTTGCATCAATGGGGACGAGAGCCGGGTAATCCGGTTCAACCCCGGTGACTTGAACATGCGTGTTCGCGTCGAGGAGGCACAGAAACGCATCCGGAAATGGGAAGGAAGCTTAAAGGCAATCGAACTTAATCCGGATGGAACACTGGTAGTGGAGGACGAAGAGGAATCCGCCGAACTGAGAGGTTTTGAGGACATGCTTCGTCGTGAACTGAACTATGTGTTCAATGCTGATGTCTACGACACAATCTTTTCTGGCCAGTCCCCCTTGTGTACAGTTGGGAAAGAAAAGATGTTTCTTTTTGAAGCAGTGCTACAGTCTGTAACGCCAATTATCGAAGAGGAAATAGAAGCTTTCAGCTCCGCCAGCCAAGCCCGGGTTGAGAAGTACACGAAGGGGTATAGAAAATGATTGGCCGGCTTCCGACGACCTTGGAGGTGGCCGGTGAAGAGCGAAAAATCCGGACAGATTTCCGGGATATGCTGGTCATCATGCAGGCATTCGCTGACCCGGAGCTGCAGCCGGCTGAGAAATATGATGTAATGCTGATGATTCTATATGAAGACCTGGACAGCATACCGATGGAAGCAACGGAAGAAGCAATTAAGCAGGGGCTGTGGTTTCTGGATTGCGGACAGCAGGAGGATGATAAGCGGCCTCCGGTCAAAGTAATGGACTGGGAGCAGGACGAGAGCCTGGTATTCCCCGCGGTCAACAAGGTGGCCGGCCGGGAGGTCAGGGCTGTGGAGTACATGCACTGGTGGACGTTCATGGGCTATTTTATGGAGATTGACGATGGGACTTTTTCTATGGTCCTTGGCATTCGGCAGAAAAAGGCAAAGGGAAAGAAACTGGAGAAATGGGAGCAGGAATTTTACCGCAATAACAAGGCCTTGTGCGATTTGAAAAAGAAATACACAGCCGAAGAACAGGAAGAGATTGATTATTGGAATAAGTTGTTGGGTTAAGGCGCTGAACAGGCGTCTTATTTTATGCCCGGAGGAGAGGTGATAGTATGGCAGCTGGCGGAACTGACGGAAGTTTAAAGTTTGACACGAAGATAAATACCGACGGATTCGAAGAAGGCACAGGCAGCCTTTTAAAGGCAGCGGAAAAGCTTACGGCGGCGATTGATAACCTGTCAACAAAAATGGATAAGGCCTTTTCGTCTTCCGGTTCTGCCGCAGCGGCGACGGCCCGACAGGTGGATGAGGTGGCTGAGTCGGCCAGAAAAGCAAGAGAAGAGATGGAGCGTCTTCAGAAGGAGAAAGCCGCGACTTTTACAGGAACGATTACGAACAACAATGCCCCTGCGTCTACCATTCCGGATGACGGGAAGCGGTACAATATTTACGGACAAGATGTCGATGCTATGATTGCGAAAAATAGGGAACTTGAGGAATCAGCAAGGCAGGCATCAGCTACCGTAACAGCTGAAACCCAGAAAGAGGAAAATGCTGTTGTGGGATTAAAAGACTCTTTGCTTATCGCCGTGGAGTCCTTTAAGCACTTTCCGGAGAGCATTGTGGCAATTTTCCAACGTGCCGGCGCGTCGATGGACAGTGCAAGAACGAAGGCAAGGACATTACAGGACGAAGTGGACCGTTATCAGGATGCTCTGTATTATGCGGAGCAGAAAGGCCTTGGCCTGGGAGACCCGGAGTATGACAAGGCATACAAGGGCCTTACATTGGCCAAAAAAGCGGCTGAGGCTTATAAAAAATCCCTGATTGGGGTGGACAACACACAGAAGAAAACCAGTAAGTCCGCCAATAAAATGAGTGGTTCCATGAAACGGGTGCGGAAAGAAGCAATCCCACTGACAAAGAGCGTCCTGAAGTTGTCCAACATGTTTAAACTGATGCTTATCCGAATGTCACTGCGAGCCGCCATCAAATCGGCGCAGGAAGGCTTCCAGAATTTAGCCAGGTATTCAGATGAAACGAACAAAAGCATATCCCTTCTGATGTCGGCTAATACACGGCTGAACAACAGCTTTTCAACAGCCTTCGCGCCACTTCTACAGGTAGCTGCACCGGCCTTGAAACAAATGATAGACCTGCTTTCCACCGGGGCCACCTACGCCGGGCAGTTCATCGCGGCGCTGACCGGAAAAAGCACCTTTGTAAAGGCCGTGGATGTCGAGGAGGATTATGCAGGCTCCTTAAAGGAAACGAACGACGAACTGAAAGAGAAAGAAAAGGCAACAAAAAAGCTTGCTTTTGCTTTTGATGATTTAATTCAGGCGCAGGGCGGAAAAGTAGATACAGATGCCTACAAACCTCCGACGCCGGACCAGATGTTTGAGACAGTCGAGGTTGAGGCTGATATCAAGGATTTTGCGGAGACAGTTAAAGGAGTGCTGTCAGGTCTATTCGACCCGATGCGGCAGTCCTGGGACGAGAACGGATCGACAGTAATTGCATCTGCCAAGTTTGCGCTTAACCAGTTGAAAAATCTGGGCGGCGATGTAGGAAAAACCTTTATAACGGTCTGGGACAAGGAAGGGTACGGGAAAGCAGTTACAGACGATCTCCTTATTTCGGTTTCCAACTTGCTATTTACAGTCGGGAACCTTGCAGATGGGCTTGACCAGGCATGGAAAAGCGGGGATACAGGGCTGCTTATTATGCGTCATCTGGGTGACCTTCTCCTGGAGGTGACCGGATTCTTCCGCGACGCAACCGGGGAGATTAAAATATGGTCAGCTACGCTGGATTTTTCACCACTGCTGAAATCTTTTGACGGGATTCTGGTTTCAAGTCGGCCAATTGTAAGCAAAATAGGGGATATCCTGTTATGGCTATTGAAGGACGTTTTCCTTCCACTTGCCAAGTGGGGGCTGGAAAATGGTCTTCCGGCAGCATTTGATTTAATAGCGGCAGCACTGGATGCATTTGATGCAGTGTTAGAAGCGTTGAAACCATTGGCGATGTGGTTATGGGAGGAATTTTTACAACCATTCGGAAAATGGACGGGAGAGGTATTTATCAAGGCGATTGAAAAAATTGTAGAATGGTTGAAGAAGTTTTCGGGGTGGATATCAGAAAACCGAGAGCTGGTCGAAATAATGGCCACAGTAATATTAGGTTTTTTTGCTGCATTTAAGTTTGTGGAATTTGTAACTGGCGTCAAGAATATGTTGACGGTTCTTCCAAACTTAATTGGCGTACTGGGAGGCCTAATTGGAAATCTTAACCCCCTGACGCTGCTTCTTGGGCTAATTATCACCTCGGCGGCGCTTGTCGCTCAGGCATGGGATAAAATGACCCCACAAGAAAAGTTGGCCACAAAAATCATTGCTGTTGCAGGAGCGATTGGATTATTGGCCATTGCGTTGGGCAGTATCATGATGAACCCGATTATGAAGGCGATGGGATTTATTGTTGCGGCTGCGGCCGGAATTACATTGGCCGGAATTTCTATAAGTGCATTGACAAGGGACAGTAGCGCGAGTACATACAGCAGCAGAGCCAGCAGTTATGCGGGCCAAGGCTACAGCCTGGCCACGCAGGCAATCCCCCGCCTTGCCACCGGAACCGTGGTACCGCCCCGAGCTGGAGAGTTTGCGGCCATCCTGGGGGACAACAACCGTGAGACGGAGGTTGTCTCGCCGTTATCGACGATTGAACAGGCACTGGACAACGTAATGGCTAAGTACATGGGAGGAGACGGAGGAAATCGTCAGATAGAAGTAAATATGTATCTTGACCGCCAGCGTCTTGGCCGTGCGGTATATAAGCTAAACAACGAGCAGAAGCAGCGTGTCGGTGTTCGACTGGTAACGGAGGGATAAGCATGAGAGAAAGCATATTTTCAATTGATGGCGTTGAACTTCGCGTTAACGTCATTAAACTGGAGCGCGGGTTCTCGGTCACTGACACGGAAAACTCCGGCCGCACGCAGGACTTTAGTATGCATAGGGATGTTGCCGGAACGTTTTACAACTATACGCTGGAAATCGAACCGGAGTCGGAACACCGGGCGGACTATGACACGTTTTACAATATCATATCCGCCCCGGTGGAGTCCCACCGGATGGTGTTTCCGCACAATCAAGAGACGCTTGAATTTAAGGCCTATGTCACACAGGGGAAGGACAGCTTGAAACGCATCAGCGGGAAGAACCTGTGGAGTGGCCTGTCCGTGTACTTCGTGGCAATGGAGCCGCAAAGGAGGCCGTAAGATGTTTCTAAAGCAAACCATATTATCAGACGTCATCGAGAATAGCGAAGGGCCTAAAATTGTATATGACGACGTAGCCCCGTATGCCAAGGAACACAGTCAGCCGCAGGTGATTGACATTGGCCTGCGGCCCAGGAAGGGGCTGTACCCCGGGGAGGGATTGCACCCCAAGCCTACAACTGTCCGCCAGGAGTTCCCGGACTTAAAACGGGATGACCTGACCTATCCGGGATATTCCATTTGCGCACCACGGTTCGCCCTGCTGAACGGGGAATATGTCAACTTCCCGGATAATGCGTCCGACTATGGATATATCAGCGACGAATTGTCAGGGGAAGACCGGCAGTTTTCGCACATGTACACCACAGTCGGTCTGCATCCACGGCCCGGGCTTCGGCCGACACCATTCTTTTTTCCGGCCAAAACGTCGGAGTGGAAGGTAAGTAACCCGGAGCTGACCATCCTATTCAGCCAGAAATTTACTTCGGTTGGTATCTTAATTACATTCAATTTGATGTCAGGTGATTATTGTACAAAAATTAATGTGCAATGGTATGCAGACGGAAAACTGTTGTCGTCCATGGAGTTCGCGCCGGATTCGGAACGGTATTTTTGTAGCAACTATGTGCAGTCTTATGACAAGATTGTAATCGCCTTCCTTGAGACATCCAGGCCACGCCGGCCGGTATTTGTGACCCGAATCGATTACGGAATCTACAGGGAGTTTTTCGGGGATGAAATAAGCGAAATTTCCTGCCAACAGGAAATCAACGCCATTTCTGAAAATGTCAGCACCAACACCATGACATTCACGGCCCGGACACGTTCTAACATCCCGTTTGATTTCCAGAAGAAGCAGAAGCTGAACCTGTTCTTCAATGGACGCCGGCTGGGGAGCTTTTACTTGAAAAACGGGGCTAGAAAAAACAAGACGGATTACTACATGGACACGCACGACGCCCTCGGAGTCCTGGATGGCAGCGAGTACCACGGTGGAATTTACACTGGACAGCAGCTGGGAGCCGTGCTGGAGGAGCTGTTCGCCGGCGAGGATTTCAACTATCTTTTGGACGACTCCCTGGTGGCTATTCCCCTTCACGGGTACATCCCTTACACGACCAAACACAATGCGCTTGTGCAGCTGGCTTTTGCGGCTGGCGCCGTGGTCGATACATCAAACTATGATGGAGTCTTAATCTATCCACAGCAGACAGCGGTAAGTGGAGAGTTTTCCACTGCCGATACCTTTGACGGTCTGACGTTGGAGCATAACGATGTGGTTACTGGTGTGCGGCTGACCGTTCACTCCTGGCAGCCGACGCAGGAGGTGGAGGAACTGTATAACGATGTTTTATCTGGCAGGGCAGAGATTATCTTTTCTGATCCACACCACAGCCTGTCTATTACCGGCGGGGAAATCATAGAGAGCAATGCTAACTATGCCATTGTGGCCGGAACCGGTGCAGTGGTAGTGCTGACCGGGAAGAAGTACAACCATATGACGTCGTCGGTGCTGCGGGAGAGCCCAAACATTGCCTTTAACAAAAATATCAAGGAAGTGCCAGAGGCAACGCTGGTACACTCCGGGAACGCCCAAGAGATATTAGACCGGGTATACGACTACTATCAAAGGGCGGAAAATGTGGTCGGTGATGTGCTGTTGACGGATAAGGTGCTTGGCCAGGTGGTAGGCGTTGATACCGGCTATGATGGCCGAAGAACCGGGACGTTGGAAAGCATTGACTATCAATTCAGCCTGCGAGAAATCCGCGCGGAGGTAACCATCCATGAGTAAGTATATAGACAACCTTATATATGACAGAACGGTGCAGGATATCCAGGAGATGACCACGAAGGCCTACATTGATTACCAGGACTTAAATCGGATTGAGCTTGCCATCAAGTGGGTATCCCACGTCTTAAACCAGTATGGATATCGAAATGCGACCCACAACAAGGTTAACTGGCATCCGGAGGACCGTCGAACTGACAGCGAGATGGAACGCCTGCGGAAGAACATAGCGGCAATCCGGGCAGCCTATTACACGCCGCCCAGTACGCCGCAGACGCCGGAGCGTATCACATATACATCTATCTACCAGGCAAACTTTATCGAACAGATTATCCACGACATTGGCGTGCTGGTAGAACAGGCCTCTCCGGGTATGCAGCATTTTGATTTTAAGGTTGGCACCCGGGCACTGGGAAATAGGGAGGTGAAGCTGTGAGTCTGAAAGAAAATTACAAGAATGATATCTATCAGGGAAATCGAAAATATCAGACGGTCCAGAATGAAGACGGAACTATATCTCTGCGCGATGTCACTGTCTACACGCAGGAGGGAGATATTTTTTCGGCTGATGATTTTAACGCCACCAATAGAGCAGTCAACGCTATTGATAAGGACAATACGGCGTTCCGAAGTGAGATTATGGAAGACGTCCAAAACCTGGAGACACAGGTCAGAGCCTTTGTGGGGGAGACGTTGCTATCGTTTTCTGCTTCCGGATGGAGCAGCACGGCGCCGTATACGCAGACAGTTTCTTTTGCAGGGATAAAAGAGTCTGACACACCGGTATACGGCCTGCGTCTGACTGGAACCCTAAGCAACGTGACTGTTGAGGCCCAGAAACTGGCCTGGGGCTACATAGATCGCATCGCATCCGGAAACGGAAGGGTGACGGCATATTGTTACAGCAAAAAACCTGGAACTAGTATTACAGTGTCCGCGAAAGGGGTAAGTAATGGCTGATGGAGTCTTATTAAAGCATGGAGCTGGTTTCGACAATTCTGGCCTGACTGCGGTTCCGGCCGATGTTAAACAGCCGATAAAGTTTTTGGGCGCCGGCAGCAAAGAGCCCCAACAAGGTGCTATGCCGGTAATACCTGCAATCACAAAGGATATGGCGATCAACGAGAGATACAACATCGTACCCGGGTATCATGGTGGCGAAGATGTGTTTCGACAAACGGGAGTTAAAACGGAAGCGGGACAGACGATCGACCCAGGAGCCGGAGGGATTACGTTAAACGTCATTGGCAAGGTGCTGACATCCAACACAATCATAATGAGCGTCGAGAACCTGCGGCCAGAGGTAATCAAGGATGGTGTGCCGGTGGGAGATATTGTTGGAACCTATCAGGGCTTTCCGGATGAGGAGTGATGAAGTATGGCGGATGGATTACTTGACATGATTATACAGAGCGCGGACTTTGAGAAATTAAATGTGAAGCCTGGCGACGTCCTGAAAGGCAAGTTATATGTGGGACCCGACGGCCAGGTGCATGCGGGGGAGATGGAGGATCGGCGTTCGCCGACGCTGTATATTGATTTGAATGGAAGGTTGACTCTTCCGGCCGGAAAATATGATGGCGGAGAAGTACGACAAAGTATCCCGACGATGGAAGAAACACATATTACCCCTGGCAGTAAGCAGATTACCGTATACACAGACGGCATGTATATGACCGGGAATATCATCGTGGACAAGCTAAGCAACCTTGTCCCTGAGATTATTAAGCTGGGCGAATATGTAGGTGGGGTGGGTCCCGGAACCTGGCAAGGATATATTGTAACTGACCCAAAGACTTTTTACTATCGTGGTACATTCGCTCCAGGGCAATCCATATCGGACTACATTGCTTATGATTCAGGAACATATAAGGCAGATAGAATTGAAGATATAAAACACATGGAGTTTCATGCCGTCAAGCTTGGAACCAGCGGTGGAAACATGGTTTATTCCGTTTTTAATTCCCCTATCGATTTGACATATGTAAACAAATTGGTAATCGAATACTCGGTCTATATGCCTGGAAGCGCGTCAACGTGGATTGAGGCGTATGTTACACGCGAAAAAAATACAAGATATCAAGCCGTAAAAAATTTGAGCATAGCCTCAAAATCAGAAGAGATTACAAAAAAAGACACATCAGGAACAGTTAGAACTATGGAAATAGATGTTAGTTCTCTGTCTAGGAGCGCTTATTTGAGTCTGTTCGTATCATTTTCGGTTGATACCTTTAAATTGTTTTTACGATCAGTTAAGTTTGAATAAGGAGGAAATATATGAATATAGACATAAACCAAATTGAAACTTATACCCCAACAATATATGTAAATAATTCAGAACCGGATTTGGACGAAACAAACCTAAATCACACGGAGCAAGCGCTTAAGCGTGTCACGGATGCAGCGAATGCGGCAATCTTAGCCCTGAAGTCTCTCGATTCGGCCAAAATTGACGCTGCTAAGATTGTAAATAACCTTCTGGCAACAGATGCATCCACAGTTCTGTCCGGTCCGATGGGTAAGGCACTGGGGGATCGGCTTACTGCAGCGGAGAATCTGCTTACTCAGTTAAATGGCGATCTGAAAATTAAATTCCTGGACGTTACCTGCCAGGAAGGAAAAACAGAGACAACCGCATTAAGTGCATATGACAATATCGTAACTGGTATGGCATCTTTGTCCAACAATAATTATATTATCGGGCATATATTGATTAACGATAGACTAATTATCACTTCAACGGTCGCCCATACCGTAAGGGTATATTATATTAACATCCCAAAAAAATAACTGCCACCCGGAATCGAAATAACAATTTAACTAACAAAATCTTACGCAAAATTGCCTGTTTTTCATCGCTTGTCACCAGCCGCAAAAAATATTATGTCACCTATCCTGTTTTTTTGTACGCCAAATAAGCCACCCTCCCGGCCGGCTCAAAATTGACTCCCTGTCTTCTACTTAAGCAGCATATTTACGATATGACTCCCTTACATTATCCTGCTTAATGTTGCAGTAGATTAACGTTGTCTCGATTTTTGTATGTCCCATTAAGACCATGACCTCTTCGATTCTCATACCACGATTTAAAAGGTCTGTGGCAAACGTTCGGCGGAACCGATGTGGATGCACATTACCCACACCAGCCTTTTTTCCCAGCTGCTTCACCAGATACTGCACTCCAGCCACTGTTATACCCGTATACGGCTTTTTCACGGCCGCAAACAAGGGCCTTTCGGCCAGTTCATCAACTGTTAATCCTTCTCTTTGCATACGGTCCTTAAAATATCGGAAAAGATGAAAGCACGCCACATCCGACACATACAAATGCCTCTCTTTTCTTCCTTTACCCATGACTTTAAATTCTTGCTTGTATAAATCTATATCTCCCACTTTCAAACTGCATAGTTCTGATACACGGACGCCTGTTGCATACAAAAACTCGATTAATGCCCTGTCCCGGCTACGGGTACATGAAAGTCTCAATGCCTCTATCTCTTTGGCCGAAAAGGCTTGTTTTATAGTACTTTCAATACGTAAACTTTCTATTCTGGCAATCGGATTTTCCGATACCATGTTTTCTTTTTGCAGGAATGTCCAGAAACTGTTAAGGTATCGCATCCTCCCCTGCAGCGTTACCATACTGA